>Ga0228710_1005024_pt1 | contig 20715 bp, 10 predicted proteins | sample MedpolnodulmetaG_FD_177995 | JGI IMG/M metagenome (GOLD analysis project Ga0228710, IMG submission 177995) | Root nodule microbial communities from Medicago polymorpha collected in Santa Monica, California, United States - pink nodules | ecosystem: Host-associated > Plants > Roots > Nodule... | reverse complement strand
CCTGTACCATAAACTACTCCTCTCCTCCAATAAGCGCCAACACCATTTTCCTAGCAACGCATCATTAAACTCCCTCAACCTCCGCACTCCCAACCCTCCAACCTCCCTCCGAGAACAAATAGTGGTCTAACTGACCCAAGGAAGTTTCCTATGATCCTCACAACCCCCCCAAAATTTTTTAGTAAAAATAGAGTTAAGGGAAGAAATTATACCTGACGGAGCCTTGAAGAAGGAAAGAGCATAGACAGGTAGAGAGGTCAAGACAGACTTTAGAAGAACTAACCGGCCTCCAAACGATAAGTACCGACTATTGTAACCAGACAACCTTGATTTAATGCTACGCAAAAGAAGTTCCCAAAAAATCAACCGATGCGAATCACCACCGATCGAAAGACCCAAATACACAAATGACACTTTCCCCGCACGACAACGAAGGACAGCGGCCGCCTCATTCAGCCAGGAATCTGAGGCGTTGACACCAACCAACATGCTTTTATTAAAATTTACTTTCAGTCCAGACATAGCCTCAAACAAAACCAGAACCGCTCGCATCGCCCTTACATTCGCCCAGCACCTCATTCCAAGAAGCAACGTGTCGTCAACAAACTGAAGATGAGTAACAGACACCGACATATATGTTTCGTTCAACCACTGACTTCATAATTATATGTAACCCTTCCGCAGCTATCAGAAAGAGAACAGGAGAGAGAGGGTCCCCTTGTCGCAGCCCCCTCTCTAAGGGGAACTCATCGGTTGGGCTACCATTAACTAATACAGAGGCTGTAACAGTTGACACGCATTCCTTAATCCACTTTCTCCATAGAACGGAAAAAGACATCCTTTCCATAACCGCGTCCAGATACCCCCAATCAACGGAATCATACGCTTTTTCAAAATTCACCTTAAATAACAATAATTCCTTTTTTAATCTGTGCGCCTCATCTACCATTTCATTGGCAATAAGAATCCCATCAAGAATTTGTCTATTTTTAACAAACGCTGACTGCTCTTCAGCAATAACCGAACCAATCACATGACGCAATCTATTGGCAAGAACCTTCGCCAAAATTTTGTAGATACTTCCCACCAGCGAAATAGGCCGAAAGTCATTCAACTTCTAGGGGTTGTCCGTTTTTGGAATAAGAGCAATAAAAGTAGAGTTAATGCCTCTTGACAGCCTCCCATTACGATGGAATTCCGTCATAAACCGCACAATATCCTGTTTCATATCAATCCAGAACTCTTTAAGGAAACCAAAGTTGACACCATCCGGACCAGGGCTTTTGAAGCTGTTGCAATCCCACACTGCCGCCTTTACTTCTTCTTCTGTAAAAGGCCTAGTTAGCCCCCCACCCTCCGTATAGCTCAACGTGTTAAACGTCAGGTTGGTCAGCGCGACCTTTTTCGTCCCACTTCTCTTAAAATGATTTGCAAAGTGTGAAAAAACTGCTTGGCGGACGGGATAGACTCCCTCCACTATAGCCCCATCAACGACAATGGAGTGCAAATGATTCTGGCGCCGCCGACCCAAAAGAATAGAGTGAAAATATTTGGAGTTCGCATCCCCCTCGCGAATCCAGTGTAACCGAGATTGTTGCCAAACTATACTAGTATTCACCCACGCCAGAGAGTGAATATCAGAGGAGACAATATGCAGTTCTTCAATTTCTAAAGCCGACAGAGCATCCAACTCCCCTTTTCCATCCAACTCTGCTTGCCGTTCTTTTAAAGACTTAATTCTCCCCGGCAGATTCTTTGAATGAGCAGCGTGCCACTCTTTCAACGCCTCTTTTATCATCTTTAGTTTTTCACGAAGTACAAAACCCCCCCAACCATCAACTTGTAAAGTCTTCCACTTATCGGACACAAACTATTTGTAGCCCGGCACACTTGCCAACATTTCAACATACGAGTAGGCCGGGGTCCCCAATTCGCCTCGTCCACCTAGAGGGAAATGGTCCGAGAGGCCCCTCAGAAGCGCTGTTTGAACGCAATTAGGCCAGCCGAAGCACCAGTCCTCAGATAACAGGAACTTGTCGATGCGACTCATGGAGGTACCATCCCCTTTGAACTAAGTAAAAATCCGCCCAAAAAGCGGTAAATCCTGTAGCCCATTATCCTCAATAAAAGAATTAAACGCAGCATGATCATTAGACACTTGTTCTCTCCTAACTGAGCGTCTTTCCTCCGTCTTCCGAACAGCGTTAAAATCCCCGCGCACACACACACGTTTTCCTCTTAACAGCAACAACTGCGCCGACAAGGATGCCCACAGCGCCTCCTTGTCCCGACTACCGCACGGGGCATACACATTAACCAAATAAAACTCTTCATTCGACTAAACAAACCTACCATGGATCAATAAGAAGTGTGTTCTACTTACAGAGGACCACACTACTTTTTTAAAATAAGTTAAATTTCAACTTTGGTCATTGGTGTCTTAAGTTTTTTTTTTCTTTTCTAATTTTGTCATTCTTAAACATTTTAGTCCTTTAAATTTTTTATTTTCACTTTGGTCTCTCAGTTATAAATATTAGAAACTATTTTTTTTGGAGAGAAAATATTAGAAACTATCGTCTCTTAAGTTGTAAATAGTAGACATCGAGGAAAAATATCATAGGGTCTAAACGTTATCTAACCTAAGAAACAAAAATGTCTAATATCTATAATTTAAAATGATCATTTCCTAAAAAAAATGATCAAAATGGAAACATTTGTAAATCTAAGTGAAAATCCAAAAAAAAACTAAAAAAAGAAAAATCTTTTCCTTGATTACCTCGTTATAACTTTGAATCTTAAGGGAGATCCGTCTTTGTGCACTAAAACAAGGTATACTTACGGTTTTTTCACTTTTCCTCGTCAACATAATTTTTTTGGTGAAAAAAGTTACATTTTATAGCAAAACCAATACATCTAATTATTTAATTAGGAAATAAGAAATTGATAATATGGGGAGGCATTCTAATTAGGTATTACCATCCAGCGATATTCAACTAAAAAAAAAAAAAAAAAAACAAGAGCAATATCTGAGGGTGTTGTAAACTTTGGAGTATCTTACTAATGAGATAAATTTTAATTTGTTATTATATATGGGTTTTGCTAGAAGTCATCCATGAAGGTGTCTTTTATCAACTCACACCTCAAGGTGAGATTATCCACTTTTTAGTTATAAACTTGCTAAAAGACACATTCATAAATATTAGTTGGTGTCTTTTAACAAATGTCTATAAAATAACTTGCTAAAAGACATCTTCATAAAATGTGTCTTTTAACAAAACCTATTATATATTATCCCTCTCCTATTAGTAGTGCCAATTTTAACCAAATTAAGTAAAGTTATAAAACCATTTAAGGCTGGGACAAGTGGAATTAAATAGTCCTTCATAACATGGCGAACTAAGGGTGTATTGGATTGAGATTTTAAAAGACTGTTTTGGTGAAAAAAGTCTTTAAGATTTTAAAAGACTTTGTAAGATTGTATTGATTCTGTGAGATTTTAAAAGACTTATTGTAAAAGACTTTTTACACTCAAGATTATACCAGAGGATTTCATTGGATTTATGAAATAGATCTTTAAGATTTCAATGGATTTTATTGGATTTATAACTCAACCTTTAACCCCATTATTTGTAGCTCCATCAAGATGTGCAACAACTCAATAGTTTCATCCATCGTTCAAGCTACATAACTATCTTTGTCTTTTTCGTTTCCTCTGTTATTTTCTTGTTGTGAATCCCCCATTTAATCAGTAATAAATATAAGGAACTATTCTTTATTTCACAAGAACAATATTGATATTCCCTAATCAATCAATATAAGCAAAAATAAATGTCTGAAGAAAAAAATTACAACAAATCGTAAAGAAAAAAAAACAAGAATTATCGATTAATAAAGATCAACAAAAGAAAAGCCAATTATCGATTAAAAACAGTCGGTGGTAAGAAAAAGAAGCTGGTCCGGAAAGAAAAAAACAGTAAATTGAAAGAAAAAAATTATCGATTAATGAAAAAAAGAATTTGGAAAGGAAAAAAACAAAAGACAAGAAATCATGTGAAAAGAAAAAAAAACAAGAAATCATAAATAATTATAGACTTTTAAAGAATTTGAGAGAGAAGAAGAAGAAAGCATGGCATGAATAAATGACGGCATACAAAGGTTTGAAAGAGGATGACAAAATCTCAAGGGTTTCCATGAGATTATTGGATGAGAGTAGTATTTATATTTTTCACTAAAAAGTCTCACAAAATCCACTCAATCCAAGAATCCATCAAAGTCTACAAATTTTTGAATACCAATAGACAATTCATAAGTCAAGAGAAATCTCAATTGAATACCAACAGATTTTGTTACCCTGACAAAAAAGTCATGATTGTTTTAATTGAATACCACAAGATTTGTTTACATTTTATAAAAGTTTTGATCAAATAAAACTAGACTTTTTTAGATATTCTAAAAAAGTCTTTTAAAATCCTTTAAAATCTCAATTCTATACACCTCTTAAGTTTAAATTTTGACTAGAAGTATACATAGTTTAACTCAAACGAAATAAATTTCTCATTTTAGAATGTTAGTTTCACATAGATTATGAATTGATAAAATAATGAATATATAAGAGAGCATAGATCATATAACTTTAAAAGGCCATGAATAACCACACTATTTCATTGTTGAAGAGATCAAGTTGTGTGATCTCCACCCGTCAGATAGAGACCTTAGCACTAACCGTTGTGTTGATCTTTCTAATGTCTTTAGATTTTCAATTGAGATTTGGTTTTTGTCTCTCTTTTGATCATGGATCCACCCCCACTCCAAATAGAAACATCATATATATATATATATATACTTGACCACATTTTACCTAAAATAAACCAATAAGAATTTTAAAAAGTATGGTATGTTTTCCCTCAAAAAAAAAGTATGGTATGTTAAAAAAAATAAGGTTCATATATGTCTAATTTATGTAAATAGTTCCACCGAATTGAAATTCTATTTCAAGAATAAAAACAAATTCCTAAATAATTGCAACAACTAGCTAACTATTTTGGCAGGAATTAGGTACATATTATTTATTATAGTTGCGAAATCGGGAAAAAAATTCGGCTGGACCACCAAAGTAATATATACACAAAATTTATGTTTTAGTTAAGCACAAAGTTCACTATCAAAATATTAAATTACATACCTTAAAAATTTAAAATAATCATCTACACATATTAAGTAATTTGAAAGTGTGATAGTAACTTGTTTTGAGATAGAGAAGAGAGTGGGTAACAAAGTAATTTTATTTAAAAATTGAGGATATTTTAGTAATTTTTTCTATAAAAAAATTAATTTTTTATGGGATGGGCCGTGGCTCCACCACATATTATTATCATTTCGTTTCAAAAAAATTGTTTATGTATGTTTCAACAAATATTGAAAATTGAAAACATAAATGAATATAGTATTTTTTTTTTTTTAAATTACTTGGTCTTTGATTCTGCAAAAACATAATATAATTTTCTTTATTTTATAAGTAAAATTTATAAGCAATGAGTATAAAGTGTAGATCAATATATTACAATAATACACAAATTGTATAAATTAAAGACAATATTGTGTTTCAATGGTTATTTGTCATTTTATTTATAAAAAAATATTACTTTGTACATAATCACAATCAAAAGTTGAAAGTTTGACCTCTTAACGTCCCTAAATATGATAAACAATATGTTAGATAACATTTTAATTTTGTACTATAATTGTGTTACAATCAAAAACTGTTAATGAAAAATGGTCTATTCAATCTAAAATTGAAGTGGGAGCAAGTCTTACTTGGACACAAATACAAATGAAAACTATTTAGACACACTCACATAAATAGAGACAAATAAATAAAAAAGAATTTAGTCACATCATTTAATTACTTTCTCTTTTAATTTTTTTAATTTATGTGTGTGTGTCTAACCATATTTTATTTATGTTTGTGACCGAAATAAATATTTCTCTTCGAAGTGGATGACTAACAAAGTTGGGTGATAAGGAAGTTAAAATTGACCATCACTTCCAATATAAAAGATATTCAATTTTGAAGTGACTATACTTACAAATAGTCACAAAGTTATCTTACCTTCTTACGCCTCTTCTATACAATACAGGTTCAGTTAATCATGTACCAAATGTTGGACTTTATTTCTTTATTGCTGCAAAAATGCTGGGCTCTATTATCATCGTAATTAAGCACCTCTAATTGACTAATTTCATTGCTTACCGATGTTAAAAAATATGTTGCTTAAAAGAAACTACACTACAGATTGCTAATTAGCACATAATATGGAATTGAACACATGCAAAAATTTAGTGCAACCTGTCTTAAACATCATTTTAAGGAGAGCTTCTCACATTAAACCTAATTTATTTAATTAATTAACTTTCTTCACATTAAACCCAATTTATTAATTAATTAACTAGTCTAAGATGTTTCCTTCAAAAAAAGAAAACTATTCTAAGATGTTGTCAAGTCTTAACGCAAAGTAACTTTGGGGTAAGTTGGTACTTGGCAGAAACATCATATTCCACGAAGGAACATGCAGATTGGTTAATTTGAAGTTTACATGCAAAGACTTTGATTTCGTTTATTTTCTTGTAGTTTAATTAAAATTGATGTGAGTATAGTTTGACATTTAGCTTTGCTTAACTACGAGCGCTAGTTTAATATTTCATAGAAGATGTTAAAGAGTGTTCTGAAATACTCCCTCCGGCCCTAAATATAAGAGAAGAATAATTTATTAGGTTCATTGAATTTAATGTATCTACTAGACTATAATATAAACTAAGTACATCATTTATTCTATAAACCTAAAAAAAAAATTCTCTTATATTTAGGACCGGAGAAAGTATTTGAATTTTTTAAAAGAATAATACTTTAATTTTTAGTCGTTAAAGAATATCTTAGAAACACTGATTAACAAGACACATATTTTATTCTAACGTCCATTTTACGACTTCACAAGCAATTGATTCACATCCTCTTAGGAAAAAGAGAACAATTGATTCAGAAAGTTTTGATGTTGATTAAATTCCATTTAAGTTCTGTTTTTTCAAACAAATGAAAGTGTACATTGAAATATGATGCCCCCTACTGTATATTTCCGGAATAAATTAGTAATTTATAGAATAACAGTTACTATTTCTCTTCTATTTTAATAGGAGAATAACTATTACTTGTTAAGTAAGGATGATGCATGTGTTTAGAATTTTCTACAATACTTTAGTACGTGTTAGGAATTGTCAAAAAAATTCTAGAATGTAGTATTTATAATATACCTCTCAAACTTATAAACATGTAAACTTATGCATTATTGTATTTGAGTCTTTCAAATACAATATCAATAACATAGACGGCTTCATTGTAACCAAAAAAAAAACATAGACGGCTTCACCATATTATATCTTTTCTCTTAAGATAAGGTAATTTATAACACCATTTAAGATCTGGTATCTAATAGATATTTTTATTGGAGAATTTTTTTTGGAAGATTTCTAAGATTTGGAGTCTCACTTAAAACCTCTATTCTTAAGTAGACCCACAATACTTTTTATTAAAATAATCATTGTAGCGTTGTTTTTGTTGAAATGTAAATGATATAGAGTTATTGGTGGGACCCATTTAAATCTTTTGTTAAAGGGTCTCCATTGGAGTGGTTGAGTCCTTATTAGGTACTGTTATTAAAAAATTATAAAAGAGTGATGTGTACACGTGAGACCCGTTTAAGACCTCTAACAATAATGTTGTCTTATTAGGTATATACAGGGCCGACCCATAGCCCGTTAAGGCTGGGATATGTCACTGGGCCTCGATTTTTTTGGGGCCAAAAACAATTTTTTTTATATGTAAGGCAGTTAATTAATAAATATATATTGGTAATGCGAAAATAATACAAAGAAATCTTAGTGCTTTAGTGGCGCACCCCATCTGTAGTAGAGTGTGAGGTTAACAATTCAACTCTCACTAGGTAATTTTTATTAATAATTTTTTTTATACTGCCTTAAAATCTAAAACGGGGCCAGCAAATTTGTTAAGACGGCCCGGGGTATGTAGATGTGTCAGGTCATAGACTAGACATAGCAAAATATTTCCTATGTCACCAACTACTTTTTTAAATTGTTCATTCTGCATGCTGACTTCTACTGTACTATTAAACTAGAAAATGTGAGGTCTTTGGCTCAAATGCAAAAGGAGTACATGTCACAACTCGACTCTATTTAAGTTCACACCTAAAACAAAAAGAGAGTGAGGAGATCGGGTAGCTTAATGTCTCGACCCTCTTTGGTTTGGTTCAAATTCAAATATTGTCGCAAACTTTTGGCCCCTTCCCTAAGACTCGAGTTTAGACAAAACAAACAAGCACATGTGATTAATAAAGATTAAGACTTGTAACCTATGAGGCTCATCCTAAGTATACTCCAAAGAAGAAAAGTGCAACTACTAGAGCAAGAAGAGTATGTCACAAGTTTTCAACAATAGCAACAAGGAACTCACATGCAACTGAAGAGCAAAACGGAGTTATGTTAGACGTCTTAAACAAGAGTGATAAGGAGACTCAGAAACAAGTTAAGAGAAATAAGGAATTCTTGTTAAAAGTCTTCAACAAGATAGACAAGGAGATTCACATGCAACTAAGCAGCAAGAGTGATCATTGTTAGAAGTCATTAACAAAACCGCCATTGAGGATCAAAAACACAACTACAGAGCGAGAAGTCTTCTATAAGACTCGTTTTAAATAAGTCCAACAAAGAAAGTAATGATAAATATTGTGGGAAGAGGTGTGACAAAATTATTATCACCGCATAGTTAATGTTTTTGAAACACAATTTATGTGTGTTCATATCCTTATTTTGGTCCCCCTATTTGAACCATTTTGGGAATTGGCCACAATATTTTAAAATTTGACAGCTTTGGTCCCTCCATCGAATATTTGATCTCATATATTGTGATATGACATGTTTTCAAATGATGTTTTCAAGGCTTCTTTTTTACAATTTTGTCGATGTTGATTTTTTTCCATCATTAGATCATATACCACACCATTTAAATTGCATGTCATAATACCAACTTTTTAGTTTAAAAAGATGATGGAATGATCAAATCTGTCATATTTTAAAATAAGGGATCAAATATGCAAAATGATAAAGATAGGGGGACCAAAATTGCAATTGAGCCTAATTTTTCCCCCTTAAATAGTGGCTCAAAGTTAGTAGATCTCATAAAAATATTTCTTTATGTTAAAATAGATTAAAGTGTAATTTGAACGTCTCTTAGTTAAGGGAATTATACTTTACTCTATAATTTTACTTCTCAAGAAAGAAAAATGTATATTCATCTCAAAGTGTAGAAAAATGTAATCTACTCTAAATAATTATGAGATTTTTTTAAAATTATTTTATTATTTAGAGATTTTTTTAAAATTATTTTAAAAAAATCTCTAAATTCACATTGAAGTTACAATCTTTATACTCTTACTATTGAGTTATCATCTCAAGTGTAAGAAAATATATTCAAAATAACTTTTTATTTCAAACAATTTTTTTAATTCTCTTTTTTTAAAGGTTGTAGCAAGTAGTTTTTTTTATTATTTAAAAAAAAACAGTAACAAACAGATAAAAAACGAATGAATAGATAACTTAGTCATTAAACTATTTTTTATTAATTTAGTTCATAAACTATTAAAATTAACTAAAAAGTCTTTAAACCATAGAAAATTCATCAATTTAGTCCTTAAACTAGCATGAAAAACAACAAATTTTGTTGGTCGGTGAATAGGGTAACTTTGGAACATTTTAATTGATTTTTATATATTTTTTTTAGGCAAAGTGATTTTAATAGTTTAGTGATTAAATAAGTGAAAGAGTAATAATTTAATAATTAAATTGACTGTTGGCTTAGTTGCAATTTTGACACCCTTAGTATCACAATTTTGTGATTTTGGTCCCCTATAAAAAAAACAAATCAACCCCTACGTTTGCCCCCTTTTGCATTTTTGGCCCCTAAACCAATTTTGACCAAGTCAATGTATACGTGGCACCCATATCACTTAAAGTGAGGTGCCATGTGTGACTTTCTATTTTCGCAGAGGCCACAACCACAAGATTGTGATACTTAAGGGTTAAAACTACAATTAAGTCTAATAAATAAAGTGATATGTGTGACATGTATGCATTAACCCAGTCAAAATTGATCCAGGGACCAAAAGTGCAAAAAGGATATACTTAAGGGACCTCGACTGTTTATTCAATAAAAAAGTGATTAAAAAAACAAAAATATTACAAACGAGCCAAAGGAAAATGTTGGTCAAGGGTTATAGTTGAAAAAAGAAAATAAGAAGGGGTTAAAGTATAATTACATAAAGATAGATCCACATTTTTAATTCTCCTCTTTCACTTCACCTGAGTCACACACACGCACAGAGAGAGACAGTGGTAACGAAGAAGATGGCTAGCGGCGGTTTGAAGAAGATGTTAACCTCTGCAATCAACGGCGGTATTACTTCTGCACGAGCAACGATATTCGGTCATCAATTGAATCCTTCAGGGAAGAAATCTGCTCACAAAATTCTCCGTATGAAAATGTTTGGTGAAAAAGTTGCTCAATGGTACCCTCATGATATCAATGAAGATGACCCTAATGTTATGGCTCGTCAACAACAAGTGTAATTGTTCTTTTTCTTTCTTTTTATGATTGCATGCTATGTGTTTGTGTTTATGTCTCTATGAAATTGTTTTGTTTTGTTTTGGAGTTTTTTTATTTGGGGTTGCGCTATTTTGGTTGATAAATGGAGTAGTGTTATAAAGTTTAGTTTTTTTTAACTGGGTCTATAATGGGGTTTGGTAATTCAAATCTATTGGGGATTGCTCACTATGTGTTTGTGTTTATGTCTATGTGACGTAGTTTCATTTGTTTTTAGAGTTATTTTATGTGAGGTTGTTTTATTTTGATTAATGGGTGGCATAGCATCATAAAGTTCAATTTTTTAAATTGGGTATATTATAGTGTTTGGTAATTCAAATTGAGTTATGCAGTTAATAGGAAAAATAGGTTGTAATGAACTGAAATCCCATGTAATGGTAAAGGGGTTGAGTGAGTTTAAAGGGCGACTATACTGTATATGTTATATCCTTCGTTAAAACAACCCTTATCATGTTTTTTGAGCAAATCATCAATTGCTTTTTCCATCTGGGCACGGTCTTTTTGCACCTTACTACCACAAATTTGAATAGGTTTGCATGCCTTGACAATTCATACACGTCATAAAAGAAACAAGAACTCGGTACCTATTGTTGACATGAGGAGTGATAGGAACACTCTGTTTTCAACACTCACTCTCTTATTGAGTGTATTCCAGGTGGGTCACACCACTTTGTGTGGGACCGATTTCTTGAGTGTGGGGATCTACATTGATTTCACTCAATAAGAGAGTGAATGTTATAGTGGTTGTTGAAAAGAGTGTTCCTAGCACTCCTTGTTATTATTACCTTTTCTCGAAAAGAGCTTTGTGCTTAAACACATTGTCCATGAGATCATTTTTGGGGCTTTCGTTTTTTTAAAAGAACAATAGGAAATGGACTCCATCATGTTGCCATTGATGATCTTAATCTCTCCCACAGTAGGCTGAAAGTTCAGCTTAGTAAGTGCTTTCTCTAGGCTGAACTTATTTCCTCAATCAAGGATTCATTGGTTTCATGGGATGATGGAGAATACGAAACCAGCTGGTTACTAAGTTGTTTTGTTAGCTCCTTTCCTTGGATCAGTTCATTTATAAGATAAACATGTATCATTTTAGTGCTCTCTTCCGTTTTGTGTATATGAACTGATCTCAACAATTATGGAATTTTCCATTTCTTTTATTGCATCTAAGGCCTTGAGTCCAATTATAGCTAAGGTCAATGAGTGCCTGAGTTGTCAAATGGGTCAGCAAAAATGTGAAGTGCTAGTGAAGATGGGTATGAGAGTGAAGTGAAAAAATGTAGGGAGGGTGGAAGCAAAGCTAGCTAGGTGTTAACTGCTTAGTAGAGGAAGAAGTGGTGAAGCAAAGTGTGAAATAGAGTGAGGGGTTGCTTGGGGAAGGTGAGCCAAAGAGGGATATATGTATAGTCTTAGTATATAATCATCTAATAAACTAAAATTACCTCATCCTTGTATATTCTTAGTTTATTGTTTTGGTGTGAGACGGTAAAGTTTTCTCTATGAATTTTGGTTCCATTTTATTGATGTGTTCAATGATATTATCCATATTCACTGTATGTTAGACTACTTCTTTTGTCAATGTCAGATCTTCTTCGATATTCAATTTAGGTGAAGTATGTATATGGTTTTCCCTATGAATTTGGCTATGTCGTCTTACACCAAGTGCATTCTATTAATGGTAATTCATTTCAGTGTAGAAGTTTTGCTGCCAAAGTTTGTGAAGGATGTACTTTCGGTTACAATCATAATATTTGGCATATTTTTTACTGGTTATCTTACATTTATTTCCATTCATTCAAGAATTTTGATACATTTGTTATTTTGTTCTATGCAGACGTTTGTCGAAGCTTGAAATGTTGAAGCGTCGAGGTAAAGGCCCCCCTAAGAAGGGACAAGGAAAGCGTGCTAAAAAAAGCAACAAATAGATTATACTCTTACCTGTCTTGAATTCATCCTATGGGCATATTGGTTTAAATCAAAGACTAATTGTTGTGTTTGCAAACATTTCGAATTTGATTTATTTGATCAGAATGACAGATTTCTTATTGACCTCTTCCTGGGAGAAAACTTCATGCATTTGAGAGTTGAAACCATCTAATTTGGTTGGAGATCTGCTTCTTTTGTGCCATTAACTTTTCATAAATTGATGTAGTCTACCTTGAATGTTTATCACAAGGTTATGTATAAATAGCCTTTTTTATTTTGTTGTTATAGTCTTCATTAATGTATCTTTGGCTTACTGTTTGGAAACTCTAAACGTAAGTTATTGGTGTGTTTTGGTAAGCAGTTTAATTGCTTATTTAAGCGTTTATGTATGCTATTTCTATTATCAAAGAGGATGGTTGAACTATTTCATACTAGTTTTAAACTGCTTTCATAAGCTGTGTTGGGGTGATTATTACTATAAGTAAAACTGTAAATGGACATCTATTTTTTATAAGCTCTTCCAAACATATGAACAAGTGTCATAAGTCCTACTCCTTCCGTTCCAAAATATATGTTGCAGTCAACAACTACACACATGTCGATACATAATTAAAAATTCATAATTAATCTGTTTCTTATCTAAAAATTATAATTTTATGTAAGTGGTAATATTTTTAATGTCTTAAACATGCCCGCAATTTAAAAATTCAATGCTTGTGTCACTTTTTTGAACTTTTTTTCTATTGAAAAAAAAAAGGTTAATTATTTCTTTATTTCAATATATATATATATATATTAATGTTAGGAAAAAAAAGGTTAATCTATTTCTTTATTTCTTTATGTCATGAGGGAAAAAGTATATTTCAAGTAAAAAAAACAATGTTACGTCATCAACAAAATTCAAAACGGAAGATTATCAAATTACACAGGTAAATTTGTGCTTTATATTATTACATGGGTATTTTTCTGACTTCACCTATATTATATGGGCAATTTGAACAACTAACCCTATAAAAAAAATTATTTTTCCAAATTTTCAAGGAATTTTTTGTAATAAAGTATCCAAATTTATTTTTGCATAAATCATGCTTATTTACTTAACAATGTAAAACTACAAGAAAACATTTAAATCTGCACTAATATATTGATTCAATGATATAGTTAATCAATTCATAGTTGAACGAATTGATTCACTAAGCTTTGTGAATCAATTCATATGAAAAATTTCATTATAGGAGCTCTCTAAATCATCGATGCATACATGCAAAAGACTAGAAAATGCATTACTTCATATCAGGCTTGAATTAGTGTCTTCATGTGTGGAATCTACACCAGTTTCTTCGGCATACGTCTCTTCCTCAAAAACTCTTGCTCTACCATAGTATGCTGGTTTCTTAGGTAAAACATCCACTTTAATTTTGTTTGTTAACATTGATATAACACTGGACATGGTGGGGCGATCATCTGCATTTTCTTCGACGCTAAGTATACTAAAGCGTTTGTTCCAATCTAGCAACTTTCTTCTAGTTGCATCTTTCCGCGCGAAAAATAGAAAGGAAAAAAAAGGAATACAATGTCATGAGGAAAAGTCTTAAAATAAGAGATTTATGTTAGATATACAAAATAGGTACATAGGTAACATTACTGAAATTATTGTTCCCTAAGAAACTCAAATTACTATTCTAAATTTTAATTATCTATTTTTGCAGCTGAATGAAGGATTTATCATAATATAGAATCTATGAAAGAAACAACTTATATTCTCAGATTGGTGCAACTTATGAATGGAGAGTTGTTATATTATTCTTCAGACATACACACATCAATACACAACCTTAAGAGATTGTAACAATTAATATTTCTCACCAAATAAAAAGAAGTCCAAGCTTTTGTTGGACATATACTCATAATCATAAATAAACATTCTCTCTTGTTCATGAATACAGTGACCAATTAGCTGAACCAAATTTGTATGCTGAAGCTTAGAAATGAGTGTTAATTCATTTCTAAACTCAGTACCTCCTTGTCCAGAAGTTTTGGAAAGTTTCTTCACAGCTACTTCTTGGCCTGAAGGCAAAATTCCCTAAATCCAACAATGAAAAAAACGGTAAATGCACAATTTCAGCTTGAAAAACAGTTAGTGCAATAGCTATGGCAGTGCTTATCCATATCCACATGTGTTTACCTGCATAGATTAAAATATTAACAAAGGAACCAATTTTCCTTCAATAGAATTCCATCTTCCTACTCTAGTTGTTGCAAGATTAGCCTTGAACCTAGGAGTGTTCTCAAGCTCAATATTAGTTAACTCTTTCTACAAGTAATCATTGTATTAAACATTAGTTCATGAGCCTTATCACACTATATATAGTCAATAACCAACTATAAGCTTAAGTTGTTAGCTGAAAGTATAAAAATGATTTCATATCACGCTCACCCTCTCACGTAGAAACTTTTGGTTGAGAGTTTCAAATTTGATGTTATATCATATGAAAGTGTTTATGATAGATGGACATCCTTCACCTTACAAGCCAGTTTTGTGGGATTGAGCTTGATCTAACCCATTGCCTTTCGGGTCAAGCCCCAAATGTCCACTCTTGAACATGAGGGGTTGTATTGATCCATAAAACGCTTCTAAATGATGTGTAATTGTAGTAGCTTAGCTAGATACATACCTTTGTTATGGGCGGTGCTCTTTACGAATATAAAAGTTGTCATCGCCACCGCCAGCAATGTTAAGACTTTCCATTGATAGAATGAACGTACAACCAGTTCCATTAACGTAAGAGTTTTTAAATCCAATGCAGACGCAGTTGCTCCAACAGATAGTTTGAAAATCATTTATGTTATTGCTAGCATTTCCTATATCGTTCAACATTTCATTTCTGAGGTAACCTGCTTTGTACTGAAAGATATCACCGCGATTCCTGCAACTTGGCATCACCCCCCACTTTTGGCACCCTTCATCTGTTTTATATCCATAACATAAATCAGCCCTTGCAATATCATTTTTTCCTCTGCTCATCAGCTTCCCAGTTTCCAAGAGTGTCCATATAGTGAGGTTTTCATTTGGAGCTATTAACGTGAACGAATCTTCATTTTCATCGGACACAATTTTGTACTCAAGACTATTCTTTCCTATTTCTTTACTTTTCCAGTACACTTGTTTTTTGTACTTGATGACCAATTATCTTGCAACACAAGGTTCCCTGTATCCAACAAGGTGGCTACCATAGTAGTGCTTCTGTTAAAAGGTTGAGGTGAAGAGTAAAGGATTTTCGAGTCATTTTTGGAGTCAATTTTGAGTACACCAGAGTTGTTTAGTAATAATACTGCAGAATCTATTTCAATTGGTTGGTCTCTATTACCAATCCACACTATCCAACCATCTTTTCTTTGGACATACATTTGGAGATAACCCAGGGTTTCAGAATCTCGTCTCACGGCTAAACTCATGCAATATGTACCTTGTTTAGAACACAACATGGAAATTGCATGTGGGAATGTAATGATCAATCTGTCATTAAAGAAGCTTTACCATTCATTTTTCTAATCAAAAGCAGCCGCACTACTTTATGCCATTATATTGTATGTCTCACACTATATATAGTTTACTCAGGTTATTATCCATGTGCAAAATAACCTCTATGCTTCTCTTCTTAAAAAATAAAGCAAGAGAAAGAAAACTAGGAGCTACATCAAACATCCTAACCCTAGAGGCAGTGGCGGATCTTGAGTTAATTTATTAGGGGTGTCAAACTTCTATGGAATATATATTAAACGGTTTCAAGAAGTAACAATTCAAGAAGTAACAATAATTAGTAATTGTCCTATTGGTATAAATTGTTTGAAAGGAGCAAGAGGATAAGGGTTCGAAACCCCTATACAAAACCTTTTTCTTAATACAATATCTAAAAGTAGAAGATAAATATGAATTCAAGAAGTAACAATAATTGGTAATTGTCCTATTGGTGTAAATTGTTTGAAAGGAGCAAGAGGATATGGGTTCGAAACCCCTACAAAATGTTTTTTTTATACAATATATAAAAGTAGAAGATAAATATGTAAAAAGATGTGGAAGGGAAGTGTTGAATCCGCGACCTTTGGCAATTTACAACACCCCTTTCCCCTGCAACAACTGAAATCTAATTGATATAATACACCTATTATAGTATATAAGGAAAACCTAGGGGATGCCATCGCCCCTGCGGTCCCTAAAGAGATCCGCCACTGCCTAGAGGCAAACTAAGGCTAACCAAATCATTGACAACTTGGTTAAGTTCACGATGCATATGAGTTAAAGAGTATGATGAAATTTTTCATGTAAGTCTCTAATTTGTCTAACCAAATTGTAAAAAACCACAATCTATTAACACTTGAAGACCGTTCACAATTGCCCAAAGCTAAACCATAGTGATAGTGTAAGCACCTAAATCCTTTGTAAAGGCAGTTATAAACCTCCCATCAACATTTTGAATTGTAACTGATCCATCCCAATAAATTTCACAAACATGTTTGGCTTGTTCCAATGGAAGCACAATCGATCAATCAAAACATCATCAAATTTATCAAAAATATTTTGTATTTAGCCATGCTTCGACCATACTATATTTTGCCTCACCAAAGCCACAAAATTGTTAGCTGACAGTACGAGAGAAAACCATTCTTCATTTACGACGGAATGAAGAATAAAGATAGTGTGAGACAAAAATCTAATGTTAAGAGACCATAATAAAATTATATTCATTTGATCCAATGATCATAAAACAACTAGACCATAGTGTTCTGGGAAGTTTATCACTTCCCCATACTAAATCCACCAAGAGTTGTGACATGAGAATACTATTTTTACATCTCCCACCACGTCATTGTACATCTTGCATGGTCCGAGCAACGAACCCAGTCCGCGCATGCATCTCAAGGTAGAGGAAAATGTTAAAAAATTGTAACCCACCATACTTTATACGAGGTTGATGTGAAAAAACTATTGTACATTCCAAATCATTTCCCAATTCCCATGACCAAAATATTTACTTAATCTCTTACATTTTTTTTATCCATGTTTGTAATTTGGCCACATTTTTTGCAACAATATGCAACATCTACATTGTTCATCGTATTTATATAGTGAACAATGTTTTTCATTTGTCACTATTGTTTTTGAATTTTTTTTTTTTGAAAAAAAAACATTTTTTCAAATATAGAAGAGAATTTTTGTAACACAAAAATTTAAGATGTGTCATTAACCATTTTTTAATATGAATTTCATTAACCACTTTGATTACTTCATTAACCACTAACCACAAAAATACAAGTCATTCGCCAATTATTTTACATAGTATCAAAAAAATGATTGAAATGCATGTATTTATGTAAAATAAGTGGTTAATGCTTTGTATTTTTTTTTTAATAATATTTAATGTTAAAACAATGTTTTTTTGGTTAACAACGTACATCTTAAGCTATAAGAGGCGGATTGTTGTAAACACATTTTTATTTTTCATTCTCTGTCTTAATGTGTTGACAAATATGTCAAAAGTAGTGTTATCATTATCTTTTGACAAAAAAAATTGATTTCGCGTATTATTTTCAAAAGTTTGTATTCAAATCACAGGACCGTTCCTACGAATCCGGAGGCTTGACTCTATAAGTGAAAAAAATCCCGTAGTAAAATAAAAACGTATTTATTTTAAAAGAACAATATTCTATTTAAATTTTTTAAAAGATAAATATAAAGTGTCGTATATATGCGGTACACCCAAAGGTGAAAATCACTACCGTATACATGAGGAACCTGACACAAATGAATGGTTTGTATTCGTTTTGAGATGAAAAAAGAAGTTATATCGTACAATTTCAAACCGACAATAATTATAGATTTTCATAAGAACTACTTTAATGATAGATTCATAACAGTATACAAGTGTAACGACATAGCAACTAAGTGTAAAAGTAACATTGTTATTAGTGGGGTAGTACTTAGTAGTATTACTGAGCTATAATTTGTTTTTTTTGAGGCCCGTACCTTGGGGAGGCCCGGCTTCATTGAGCGGTTTGCACACCCCAAAGTCCGGCCCTGCAAATCACATTTAGCGTGGATTTTGTGGTCTAATTCTTTTTCTTTTTGAGAGGATGTGGTCTAATTCTAAAACTACCATAGATGTCTTTCATTTTAATCGAGTCGACGTTACATAATTCGGTCATATTATTACAATTTGAAGGAATCTTTTTACCGCTCATTTTATAAACTTTAGCGTCAAGTTTAATAGACGACAAACAAATGAGGTAGTTCATGCCCTTGCAGGAGAGACAACATATCAACTAGTCCAAGTATTTATTTTGATATCTCTCGTTGTATTTTTTTTTAGGGAGATATCTCTCGTTGTATTAACTCTCATTATTAATGAAGTAGTATGTTGTGTAGAAAAAAAGATTTGAAAATCCAGCCATGCCCAGACTCAAGTGGCTACCATAGGCTGTTGCTCTGCCACGATTTTGGCTTGACTCGTATACACACTGACCCAAAAATATACTCCATTCAGCCTCATATACAAGAAAAAATTATCAAGAACATTATCAATATAAGTCCCTAAAAAAATATCCCTCAAAAAAACATTATCAATATAAGAGAATGTCGCATATTTTAAGATTTATTAATGGCTTCTTTTATTTTTATACTCTTGATCCATATTTAATTGAAATGCATCGAGTGGATCTCATTATTCCTAAGAAATTGAATTTGTGGGAAAACAAGTAGGTTAGTTTTGGTGGGAGAATTGTACATCTAAACTCTGTGTCAAATTTAATTCTGATTTTTATCTCTCTTTTTTCAAGATGCTAGTAAAATTTTGGAAAAAAATTGTTAGAATTCAATGGGAATTCCTTTGGGGTGGTGTGGTGGGTGGAAGGAAAATTAGTTGGGTGAAGTGGAACATGGTTTTCCAACAAAAAGCAAATGATGGTCTTGGTGTGAGGGATGTGAGAGTGGTCAATTTGAGTTTATCACCCAATTGAAGATGGATGTTGTTGCAAGGGATATGGCTCTTTGGAAGGTGGTGTTAGTGGAGAAATATGGTGAAAATGTAAGCGATTTGGTGGAGGAAGATTGAGCTTCTTGGTCAAATTGGGCATCTAGGTGGTGGAAGGATTTGGTGAGTTTAAAGGGGGAGTGGAGCAAGATTGGTTTAATGTGGCAGTGGAGATCAAAGTAGGGAATGGTACAAATCTAGTTTTCGAAAGGTGGCTTGGAGAGGGGAAGTGTCGTTCATGGTTAAATACTTAAGACTCTTATCAATGTTAAATCAACAAGAGGCAACAATAGAAGTGATGAGGGGGGACACTACAATTGGTTGGAAGTGCGGTTTGAGTTGGAGGCGTTAATTCTTTGTGTGAGAATCCAACAATTCAAACAACTTATTGGAAGATTTGAAAGGTTTTATGTGGGGTCAAGGCGAGGATTGTAACACCCGATTCTTAATATGAGATATTAGTATTAGAAATTATTATTATTATTTTTGGTTTGTGTGATTTTATCTATTTAATTATCTATATTTATTGGGAAATGGATAATGAGAATTAGATGAGACTTGTTAAAGGAGGAGAGAAAATAAGAATTAGGAAGAAAATAGCATTTTAATGAGAATAAGAAAATATGGTGCAATTAGTAGTGCATTAGTAAAGCTAGGTAAAAAGTAGGTATAAAAAGTAAGCTGACTAGCGTTTTAATAACAAACCTAGAGGTATGTAGTAATCTGAAAAGATTAGTAACAAACTTAATTAGAGCCTATAAATAGAGAAGATAACTAGAGAGATAGTTACAAAAAAAAAAAGAGAAAATATTAGAGATCAAATAAAAACTAGGGTTGCGGAGAGAAGAGGCATAGTGACAAGAATCTGGAGAGGTAAGGGGGGACTTTTATTCATCATAAGGGTTGTGTACTCATGTCGATAGTGAAGGGTTGTTAATCTTCATTGTTTTCTTATTGCTTTGATGAATCTATGACTAAATTTGTGTCCTTTTGTGTTCTGTGATTATGTGTCAATGTATGCTACTAATTTGTGATGTT
>Ga0228710_1005023_pt1 | contig 20721 bp, 16 predicted proteins | sample MedpolnodulmetaG_FD_177995 | JGI IMG/M metagenome (GOLD analysis project Ga0228710, IMG submission 177995) | Root nodule microbial communities from Medicago polymorpha collected in Santa Monica, California, United States - pink nodules | ecosystem: Host-associated > Plants > Roots > Nodule... | reverse complement strand
TAAAAAACCATGGCCTCAAACATTGAAAAGAAAGAAAAAAAATTGAACTTTTAAGAACCTCCATGAAATTTGTTTGATATTCGTTTCCAAGAAGATGACATAAATGGTAATGGTAAAAGAAACTCTAATAATTAAAAAGAGCAAAGATTGGGTGGGAGAAGACATAGGTGTTACTTTTTTATTTCTAACAAATCTCGACCTTTAATTTATTTTAATAGATCTAATGGTATAATGTAAGTGGTACACCGGTGAGAGACTTGATTGCTCCCTCACCTTAGAATCCACCCTTAATTAGGTCCTTTAAATTAATTAGTTGTAACAAATTCATCTTTTAAGTTTTTTCAGTTCAATTAGATCCTTTAAGTTACTTAATCGTAACAATTTGGGGTACTTCAGATCTTAAAATGTAAGTTATTCAGGGCTAAAAGTTACAATTAAATAACTTAAAGACCTAAGTGTTTCAATTTTTTTTAGGTAAACCAGGAGAGAGGACAGACATCAAGGAGAAGCAACAACATTCCAACTAGGTTGGCACCCCGATGAACTTCCATCCTATACCGTCAATCTCAAATTTTATTAAACAAAGGGGGAAAATTACAAGAGGGGGACTAGGCCAAAACCCTCGGAAAAAAACAGAAAACCAACAAAAAACAGACAAAAGAGAAAAAGAACCAAAATAACAGCCTCCTACGGAAATCTAAACCGAGGTAAATCACACTAGTCCGCATAAAAATCCTGCTGAAATTTTGATGGACTTCAATAGCAATGCATTGATCAGAGACAAAAATAACAATATCATTCACCTCATCTCCCCAAAGAGCCTATAAGTTTGGTAGCAAATGACCTCTATCATTCAGACAACTCTTAGTAACTCCAATACCATGCCAATACCAAGAAGGAACCAGCGAGGAACTAATCATAGGTTCAGCCAAGAAAATAAAGATAGGTTTATGAGCTACATAAAGATTTTTCAAGGCAACTTTGGTGTCCGAGTTACCAAAACCACGGACATTCCAGTACATAACTATCATTGATCAGATGTGGAATTATCACCCGTAGAGCGGGTTTTGTAAGGCTTACCAATAGTGGTCTTTTTAAGGTGTTGCTTCTGCTTCCTTGTTAACACAGGAATAAAAGGGACTTCCGCAGCTTTTTGATCATACTCCTTAACTCTGCGCCATAATTCCAGATCATGCTGAATTCTAGCGCTACTGTGAACCTCTGTTACAACAGGTAGCGCTGTACCATCTTGAATGCTAATCTCATGTTCAACGTCACCATCAAGAGACCCATCAGAAGCCTCATGGGAAACTAAACAATGAGCAATGGGGCGGCCAACAGGTGAAGTGTTGCGAGAACCAGAATGTTCAACCTCTTGCTCAACAAAATCATCCGTGTGATCCTTAAAAAAATCAGCAGACACCTCATTCATGTCATCATGCTCAACAGGGGATGATTGTGGGACACTCTCATGAGCACCCTTGGTTCTCTCCACCAGCTCCCGCGGGGTCACATGATTATGTTCCACACCATCCAGAAGCGAGTCAGTAGCATCATTAACCGTGGGGATCTCCAACTCCTCCCGCGATGTCTGATGTGACCTCATCACTTCTACGGGGTGCACGTTAGCATGCGCTACAGGGGAAACAACCTCCAACACAGGTCTAGGCAATGGCAACTCATCAGGAGAAATACAGTCAAAAACATTGTGGAGTGGAAAGCTGAAAGAGCTTGAAGAAGTGTCTGAAATCGGCACTAAAGGAATAGGAACCGGAATTGATTGAGTGAGTGAGGTCTGTGTTGTCTGAGTAGCAAGAACCGTAGTCCTGGTAGTGGTGGTAACTGTGGAAGTAACAAGAATCAGAACCCAAGACTAGTTGCCTCCATTGGCCGAGGTAGATGCACCACCATCCTTGTGCTGCCGTGAGGGTTTAGAGGGCGCAACAACAGCCCCAATAGGTTGTTTCCCACGATCATTTTTCTCTTTGGCTGCTTGTGGATTTAACCATCGAAAAGTCGAAACATTGTGTCCAATGGAATAAAAGTGATGGCAAAATAAAGGTCTCTTTCATATTGTACCTCCACCTTGAAAGCAAAACCATCATGCTCAATAAGAATTTCATCATAAGCTCTCTTCGATAAATCAATGTCCACTAAAATGCGTGCATAATGATGGTTTATAGTCGGACCATCAATATCAATAGGTGTACCAATCGCACTTGCGATTTCCTTCAAAGTTCTCTCCCGCCAATACTCCTACGGTAACTCCACCAAGCGAATCCAAAGGGATACATGCGTCTGCTTTTGAGAAAGATATTGTAAATCCTTTGTCCACTTAGAAAGTCTTAATAAACCCGGCTCAAGATTTATTGTACCTGTTGCCCATATCTTACGTAAATCCTCCACCACATCGAAATGAAAATCATAATAACCTTTACCTAGAGGAACCATTTTCTAAGCAACCATTGTTTTCCACAGTTTGCCCAATATAGAGCTTAAGTCACGAGCAATATAGGGCTTATCCCCCTTGTTTAACGTTAACCTAGCTCGTAAGGCATTCTTGCAATCATCAACCCCCTTTGTGTACTCGTCCTGACAAATACGTATGCTTAACGCATCACCTTTGATGCAAGGTGTTGGAGGGGCCTTTCGTCGGTCACATTCTGTTCTGCCAAAGTGGCAGCAAACGATTTGGTTGGTTGCTGCACTAGTACCATGGCTAAAGACACCGTGTCTGACACACACGGCTAAGGGCACGTGTATGCCATCGTATTCCCGCCTGCCCGTCACCAGTCCCAATTCTATTTATGAGCTTTGCGTGATTCAGCCTTTCTAAAGAATTATACTTTAAAGACTAACTTGTTATAATTAAATAACTTAAAGGACATAAGTGACTCAAAAAAAAAAACTTAAAAGACCAATGTGTTACAATTAAATAATTTAAAGAACATCCGGTATAATTTAGTGCATCTTACATTGAATTGTACTTTGTATTCTTTTTAATTCATCCATTAACTATTTAGATGTCAATTTTGTTTTAAGAAATTATGTATTTTTTTTAAAACTTATAAAAGTAAAATCAATTTTTTTTTGAGAGAATATAAGTAAAATCAATCTTATTTAACTTTTGAGTTTTGAAGATTTAATCTATGTTATTATTTCAATGGGGTAAATGCATACAATTTAATCTTTTGGTGAAATAGTCTAGTGGTTAAAATTCACACATTTTAAATGGGTAAATGTGAAGAAGTGGGGTGTCCGGGGTTCGAACCCCGACCCCTGCATATATTATGCATTGTCCCTACCAACTGAGTTAAGCTCGCCGAGACCAAACAATTTAATCTAATACATTTTATAGTATTTTTTAAACTTCTTAAAATAATTTATCAATTAATTATTTTTTGAAAGAATATTTAACAATATTTAGATCACAATCTATTTTTACTTTTGAGTTTTGGTGATTTACTTGAAATTAGTATTTCAACGTAGTGATAACATAAAAACAATTATTTTAAACTAATACACGACACAATATTTGTAAATTTTCTTAGAACTTCCTATCGATTTTTAGATGAAGTAGAACTATCTATTTTTTTTTTCAAGTACATAATAGAAGTTATGCACACATACAAAGAGACATTTTTTTAAGGGTCATGTTAACGGGGACACTGATTAAGGAAGTTAAAAGAAGAAATTTTAAGTCAAAAACTATACTTTTTAGATTTTTAATGCATTGATTACACAATTATCAATGTAAATATTACTATATTTGTCTGCACCGGTTAACATTTCCCTTTTTTTATTACTAAAAAGTAAAATTAACTTAATATTTTAAGGATAAATGTCTCATTGTGTGTGTGGATGTCTACGAGGTTCCCCTTGTCCCAAAGTTGTTGACCCTCTAACTAAATCTAAATGGAAAGGTGGAAACAAGAGAAAAGGTAGACCCAAGTGGACCTCAAACAAATGATATGGTACACATTAATTTTTCTTCTTCTTTTAACACACATATTTTTATGTTATAGGATAGATATAGAAAATGGATCTAGTAACCAATTTTTGTTTTTGACCAGCCGTGAATGGTTGTAACATTCATAAAAATATTAACATTCATAGCTACATATATTCTTGAGTCTATAATGAAGTATTTGACAAATTAAATTGTCTACCTACTTTTGCGAATATATAATGTGTCAAATACGAGTCATCCTTAATTTTTTTTTTTTTAAGGAATCCTTAGTTTTTGTATAGATAGAAGTTGTCCAAACTATTTTTTATCCATCAATCAATACAACCAATTTACTAAATTTTTTATATTCACTCGGTGGAAAATTTTATCTTTACACTATGTTTCTTACTTTAATTAACCTTGTCCAACTCACTTATCGTTCTAAAGCAGAATTAATTAATTTATAGTTGAGCGGCATGCATAGTTTCTTCTCAACAAAATTGATTAAAAAGGATAAAATCGTTGTTGATAAATACTAGTTGTTTCCCTCCTAAGAAAACATTGTCAAAGTTATACTAGGGTTAATACACCGTTAATCTACTACACTCATACCCAAGCTTGAAGTTGTAGATTGAATTCACACAGAAAAATCTCAATGACCAAGACTCATTTGAAGATTTTGATTGTTCTGAGAAGGAAAAAGTACCATACAACTTGTTATTGAGGAAGACATGTAGATTGTAGAGAGTTATTTTACAATTATCATCGAACTAGCTTAAATATTAAATTGATTTATTTGAAATAATCAACTGATATAAGTTTTGTGAGATTGTTTGAGATAACTTACAAAAACAACTTATGATATTTTTCATATTGATTTTTGAGTCTATTTTTAGAAGTTTTTCAAAATAGCTTATGAAAATATCTTAGAGTATATGCAAAAATAATTTCATTTTACCATTTGCTATAGAAATAGTTAACTTACATAAGTTTGATTTTTTTTTTTTTAAAACCTACATGAACTTATACATAAGAGCTTATTATGACAAACATTTTTTTTTTGTCAAGTAAACTAATGACTTGAGGTCACACATTTTAAATGTGGAGAAATGATGTGTTTGTGGTTCGAACCCCAGCCCCTATTTTGTTTCTACCAACTGAGACATTTATTCTATTAGCTGTTTATCCAACCGGGCAAAATCATAAATAATTATCCATACAATGATGTGATTCACATATTAGTAATGCAAATTTTACGGTACTTAAGAATAGTTCATACAAATATTGAATCAACAAATGATACTTTAAATTATGCATACATAAGCAAGTAATTAATATGCAAAAACTTACACTAGTAGATCCATAGTGATTATAAATACATGTAGTATAATGATAATTCATATATAGTAAATAGGAAGCAAATTACTTAATAATACGGAGGGCGACAACTGGTGGTGGAGGTGATGGAGCGTAAGGAATTGGAGGAGGGGGTGGATGGTGGAGGAGCAAATGGATCATGAGGAGAGTGGGGCATAGGTGGTTGTGGTGGTGGTGGTCCTCTTCCCATCAATCATCGGAGGATTGTGCGTGTGGTTGTGAGGGTAACTCATGCTTAATTATTTTCTTTCTTTATAGTAAGAACCTTACCTAAGTAATTTAGAAGCTTGAAGAGAAGATACATTAATATAAGGTTGTGAGTTTGTCCTTAGATGACACGAGGGACTGACTTATGGCTGGGAATTGTTGACTTGTTAGTACTATCTAGTCTAGAAAGAAACTTAGACACTAAGCTTAAACGATATTTAATGATGTATTGAGATTACTTACATTGAACTCAGAAATGGAATTTTCTCATCAGAAATCATCATTATGCAATTGTGTTGTTAATTTTCTATTAGAAGAGAATTACATTCTAACTGCTTTTGAACTTCTTCATGATGGACGAACCAATCAAGCCATTCCTCCTAATCAAATCTCTCGTTTCAATTCCCTCTCTTTTATCTCTCTTCTTTAATTTACTTTATTGAATCTTTATTTTCATCCTTCAGATAAAATGTAATGTATTAATCTATATAGCACCTACACTTCTAATGGAAGACGTGTCTGATGTTCAATATGTGTTAGTGTCCAACACGACACCCGTATTCAATTATGTCATTTTCTCAAATAATCAATGTGTTGACATGTTTGTGTGTTAGAGATGTAAAAGTTAGTTGCATATTAGTTAAATCATGGTGTTGGTGTATATGCATGTGTATGTGCTGTTAGTTTGCAAATTTAAGAAATAATAAATTAGTTTTTAAAATTAAAGATGGCAGGAACTTGTAATTTTGTAAAAGCTACACCGTGATACCAAATATGTAATTAGCCTATCGTTTAACTTTTAACGTCTCTATAGACACAAACACCACATAACACACCTCGATATTGATAATTATATTTGAAAAATGACATAATTCAATGTAATCACATGTGTCAGGGTCATGTTGAACACCCGACACATCTTCAATCAGAAGTGTCGGTGCTAGAGAGATTATAACTGCAATGCAGGATCAAACTTCGCAGAACCATGAGTGTATGTTTGGTTTCATTTTTCGAGGAGTCAAAGTTGATTGTAGAAGTGTAGAATTGGTTTTAACATGCTTGGATGTTCTTAAATAGAATTGATTTTGGTTGCAAATAATTCTAACTTGAAGCTAAAATTTGTATCTTTTGTCTTCTACAATTGATTTTAGCTTTGAGTTTAACGCTCAATTCACTTTTAGATGAATGTATTACAACAAAAATCACTTAACTAGAGTGTTTGGAATTGTGGTGGAGTAGATATCCATGCACGTCCATACGAAGCTACATATTGTAGCTTCCACTTGGACGTGGTTCCAAACATATCCTCAATCAACCACTTGAAATTGCATTTGCTTGTTGCAGTGGCGGATCCTCAAACACTGCAACAAAACAAAGAAGAAGCTGAGGATAAGTTAGTGATGACAGATTACGAACTGCGTTTGGCACAGGAAGACATTACAAAACTGAAAGTTGAATTGCAAACCAAAACAGAATATAGTACTATTGATGATGCAACTATGAAGTCAAGTGGAGATGTTTCGATGAACAATGGCGGTGGTGAGTTACAAACTCAACAACAAAAAGGGAATAATCATAGTCCAGTCGCTGCTTTGGGTCCAGTGAAGGAAAATGAGCGTCGAGACCTCAACTGTGCTGTCAAGGAATATTTGCTTATAGCTGGTTATCGACTCACCGCAATGACATTTTATGAAGAAGTATCAATATCATTCATGAATCAACTCAAGTGTTTATCTTTTTCACATTTTATGATCTTAATGTTTAATTTCATTAACTGTTATTGTAGGTTACAGACCAGAACTTGGACATTCGGCATAATACAAATGCATTAGTACCCGATGCCTTGCGTCATTATTATTATCACTATCTTTCATCAACTTCACAGGCTTCTGAGGTCATTACTTAATTTCTGGAGTAGCCAAATTAGTTCATTCAATTAAATAAATGTTCCAACTGGTTGTATGTATTTGATGTGTATTATGCATACCTATGTTTTTATTTTGTATTTTGTTGTGTATTTGGTTGTATATATTGAAGTATCATGTACATGAATTTAATATCTTTAGTAAACGAAAAATTCCTTAGTAATATAAGCTGAAAGACAAAATGTATACCAAAACGATTGATTCAATAACAGAGTATATCAGGGTAAAGGCCTGCCCAATCTGCATGTAAGTTCACCGGATAGTTGTGAGAATCAACTATATGTTCTTGCATTGGCCATATTAGTCCTGCAATACTGCTTCCAAATCACCGTTTATATTGAATCACATATGAATGGATATGCAGGAAAAAATTGCCCAAGTTCGAGAAATTGAAGCATTGCTGAAGGAAACTCAGGGCCTGAATGAAGAAAAGGAGAGCTTGTTGAAGGACAAAGATTTCACGGACGGTCAAACAAGAGCATTAACTAAATCCTTGGGTGCACTTCAAGAAGATCTTAAGCAGAAAGATAACACGGTAGTAGCTATCTCAAACAGTAATAATTTTCTATTATGAATCTTATACTAATAATAACTTTTAGGTTCAAGTGTTAAAGAAGTCTTTGGAGAATCAAAGAAAGGAGCTCCATGACTGTAGAGTTCAGATTAGGAATCTAAAAAAGCATAATGAAGGGTTTGGTTCCGGAAACAATCTGGTTGTTGGTGATGTTGATAATGTTCTGCCCGAGTCTTTAGATAAGTACAAAGAAGAAATTAAGAAATTACAGATGGAAGTTGAACGGTTGAAGGAAAAGAATAGAGGAGCTCCGGAACATGGAAAATTTAGCATTTCTGAAAACGAACTTCTGCAGACAGAAGACAAATTTATTGTGATGCACGAGGACAAAGGTGCAACCTCTCATTCTGTTGACGAGGCATTGGATGTTGTACACGATGAAGAAGCACATTCTCCCGCTCTTCAAACTCTTAATGAGTTTGCTGATAAACACACAGATTCACAACTAGATTTATTCAATCCTACACCTACAAATACTGCTTTTGAAAATATTGAAAATGTCTATGAACAAAATGGTGGCAAGCAAGGAGGCGATAGCAGGTTACATGCTAAACCAGAAAGTGTAAATGATGAAGCAATATTTGAGAAGATGGCAAGTCCATTCTACTTTGATCAAATCCTCATACACCATTACTTTTTGGTTTCTTTTTGCCTAGCTTTAACTTTGTCAAATGCTGAAGCGTTATAACTTGTTAGTCACATTAGCGAATCAAAATAGAAAATATTTACCGAAAATACAATATTTTCAAGTTACGGAAATCTGAATTATTGATATGTCAAAAGATACATTAGATATTGATATTTTCAATAAATTACTTATAATTTCCTTACTTAGTGCCTTTAAGACATCAGTAAGCAGGATTCTAACTTCTTTTAGCTTATCATCCACATATTTTGTAATATTAGTAGAAAGTGAAATGTCAAATTCTTTTAATAATATGTTAACACGCTTTGATGTCACATGATAGTGGATACATTATTAAACTCTGTCTGAATTCAGTGAAACTGAATGGTAAGAACTAGTTTTGTTAAGTGCTTACTCTAGTGTTAAAATATAAACTAGTACTGTCTGTCCTGGTTTTCATTGCATACAATGCAGTTCTTGTGTATATATATACATAGCAAAAATCCCACTCCCTCGTTGAAAGGAATAAGTGAAAGTTAAACTCACGAGCATTTGAACGAAGGATATGTGTGTCTACTTTTTCATGTACATTTATTTTATTGTTCTTATATATGTTAATACTTTGACAGGGATTAGGAACCATTCAGATACTGGCAGATGCTTTGCCTAATATTGTTCCTTATGTTCTCATCAACCATCGTGAGGTTTGTTACTCTCTAATTTTATTTACACATAAATCGCGTACAATATATGTTACATCAATGTTGTTTGGTTGCAGGAGCTCCTTCCTCTAATGATGTGCGCAATCGAGTATCATCCAGATAGCAGGACTCGAGATTCTTTGACCCACACATTATTTAATTTAATAAAGCATCCTGATGAACAACAAAGACGGATAATAATGGATGTAAGTTATATTGGCTTCATGTAAGTTGATTAAATAATCTGGTTTTCAATACAACTATGATCATTTCAGGCGTGTGTCAGCCTTGCGAAGAATGTTGGAGAGATGAGAACAGAAACAGAATTGCTTCCTCAGTGTTGGGAACAAGTAAATTCCGGCCTTATTTTTTGCATGCTTCTTGTCATTCTGGCTTAGGAATCTTGTTTTCAGTTTTTCGGTGTTATGGATTTCAGATAAATCACATGTACGAGGAACGTAGACTGCTCGTTGCTCAATCATGTGGAGAGCTTGCAGAATTTGTACGCCCTGAGATTCGCGATTCTCTTATTTTATCAATTGTGCAACAACTAGTAGAAGATTCTGCCACTATTGTTCGAGAGGATGCAGTTCATAATTTGGCTAAGCTGCTTCCACTTTTCCCAAACATGGATAAATATTTCAAGGTCAGCCTCACTATATCTGCTTCGAGGCAATCATGGAGAAGATTTCTGACTTGAGAGAATTGGCTACAATGTAAGCTCTGAAAAAGGTTGAAGGGACGGTCTAGGGAATGGAGCTTTATACCCTTAGTATAAAAAAATAAGACACTCTCTTTTAAAAAAGGAATAAATATAGAGTTGCTCCAATTCATTGTTTTATTTTTGTTAGGTGGAGGAGCTAATGTTCCAATTGATATGTGATCCCTCAGGAGTAGTGGTGGAAACTACTCTCAAGGAATTGGTTCCGGCAGTTATAAATTGGGGAAACAAATTAGACCATGTTTTGGTGGTTTCACTCTCTCATATTGTCGGGTCTGCTCAGGTATTGTTTTTCCTTTATATCTTCAATCTTCCTTTGCGATCCAGAACTTCATTGTCGGCACTTATTTCTGAGTAGACTTTTTTTTCCGGAAATTGCAGCGTTGTCCAACTCTTTCTGTAGTTGAAGGGCGTTTAGAGTCACATCTACATGTGTTGGGGGAAAGAGAGCGTTGGAATATAGATGTTCTATTGAGAATGCTGGTTGAGTTGCTTTCTTTGGTGCACCAAAAAGCAATTGAAACATGCCCCTTCTTGTCCAACTTCGGAACTACAAATTTTGTGTTATCTACCACATTGCTTGAATTGTATGCAAGGTAAGCTTGGTTCAAACTGTTCAATTTGGCTCAAACTATAGGACTTACGAAGGAAGTGATTGAACTTACCCCTGGCTCTTGAATGTTGCAAATTCTTCCCTTCTACCTATAAGTTACTGGTTGGAATATTGGGTAAAGTGGGTGAAGTGAATGGGAGAATAGGTGGAATGTCAGGACTTGTGTCCAAAACTCACAAGATTTGTATGATTTTCTCATATTCTAATGTATAAGCATTGCAGACATGAATATGCCGAACCATAAACTATGCGCGATCACAGTGTCAAACATATTGATCTTAATTAGCTCTACATTTGGCAGAGAAAATGTTGAATGGAATGCATTTGAATGGATGCATGTTGAGTGCTTTCCTAAATTGATACAGCTGGCTTGCTTGTTACCATGGAAAGAAGACAATTAGCCAAAACACAAGTGGCAAAACCCAACTCTTTCCGCCACTCATTCATTGTGGGCCTATTCCTTTCACTCAAGTGATTGACTTCAACAAATTCTCCGTCCTCCATTTGGGAAGCAGCTACATCATTGACACCTACGACATCACATTCCACTATAATGCCATCTACATTGGTCCTGTTAAGGTCGTTGCTGTCACATGCCATGGAAAAAGACCTCTTATTCTCGGCACGTTGAACTGTGTCCCACAGCCAATATTGTTGAAATGCAGAAATGATGAGAATTGGAAGGTAATCCCGGATGACATGTCGATTGACTTTAACATGGGAGACATCTGCCTTTTCAAAGGACAGCCTTATGCCACCAACAAATTTGGTAAGACAATTATGGTTGGACTGGACGATGACTCGAGTGTCCAATTAGTGGCTGAACCATTGGTTGATGGTGGGGACATGAAATTCTTAGTGGAGAGCGAGGGTGATTTGTTGTTAGTAGATGTTTATGAGTGTATACGTACTGGGTTCCCTGATCATGATCCTGTAAGGATTGATGTGTTTAAGCTTAATGAGAAGGAGAAGAAGTGGGTGAAGTTGACTAGTTTAGGGGACAGGGTTTTGTTTTTGAACTTTATATGCTCATTTTCTGCATCTGCTTCAGATTTGTGTGTTTCCAAAGGAAATTGTATTATCTTTATGGATTATCTCTTCACATCAGATATATACGATGGACAAAATACATGTGTTTTGCACTTGGATCAAGGTCGACTTTCATCTGTGTCTGATTCTCCTGAATTTTCCAACTTGTTCTGGCCACCTCCCGAGTGGGTCGCCAAAAGCTGAATTCGTAAGTGAGTATGTTATCTTGCATTGAAAGGTCTCTGATGTTATTGTGTTATAGCTTTATCTTGCTTAATTTATGTTTAGTTTGGAATAAACTTTTCAGTTAGTACTTATAAAAATAAAAAAAAAATGGAAATGCTGTTACATTAACTATGCGTTTATCTAATTTTCCAAAAGCTCTTCATTTACTTATTTCCAAATCAACTAGATTTTACTGAAATCTGGATCTATTTGACACATTTTGTTTTGACTCTTTTGTTGGGTAACTTATATATGATAAAATGAATATATGCAGGACATCACCATGACAAGTTATTATTATGAAGTTTCTAAACTAAAGGTAACAATGTTGATGGTTTTGGATGTCTTCTTTTGGGTGGATAAGCGTTCTGGTGGATTCTTCAACTCTTCTCTTTATGAAAGTTGTGATCATTCAAGGTTTTTTATGTTATGTTATTTTGATTCGATGTTGACCACTGGCATCATTGTGGTGATGTAAATTTGGAACTTAGTTGATCAGTTACACTTAAATATCAAGTGATTTAACTTAAGGTTGACCTTGGTAATGCTATTTCAATGTTGACCACTTGCATTGTTATGGTACTGAAAAGTTGAAACTAATTGATCGGTTGGTTACACTTATATCTGAACTAAGTTTACCTAAGGTTGATCTTGGTTGGTGATTTTATATTTACTTATCTATGTGAAAAATGTTGCTCTGAATAACTTATCTATGCCTGGTTCTGTCCTGTTTGTTTCTTGTTTATTTAGATTAGGTTTTGATAGTTCATCCTTTATCTGTAGCTATTTGGAGGTTTTCTTCGTTGTGCATCGATAAGGACTTTCGTATTATGGATCTAAGGTCTTTTTCATTCATTCATTCATCAGAACCTAGAAGAGATTTACAGGATAACATTGCATACCTGAAATATTGAATGACCTACAAAAGCATTATACATTGATTTGTTTTGTTCCAAGTGAAATGAAGTTGGTTTATTATGAATAAGAATCGGCTGTTTGCTTAACACTCTTTTAATTGTTGTTTCTTGTTGCTCAATACTGTGTAGTCATATGGGTAGAGTAGGACTACTAGCACAAGGCTTTTTTATTTTTTATTTTTTTATATTAATATATTGCTTTTATTTTTTCTCCATCTTTCCCCAACTGAAAGGCTCTTTACCAAAATGTGTCGATTTGGTACACATCCAGGATGTTTCTGTACTGTGTATACTGGGCTGACTTCCTTTCTAAAATTTTTACCTTACAAAAATAATAAAAGAGATATTGCCTTGAGTTAGACGACTTCTCTAAGTTTCTGTATTTGAAAATAATCTTGTTGTGAGTATGTTGCTATTGTTAATATGGCTTTGCAACTAAAGATTATGTCCGCATCAACCTTATCTTGATATAAACATAAGTACTTCAGTGTAAGGTGAATACAAGCTAAGTTGATTGGCAGTGGTCGAAAGACAATGACCGATTTGCCTCACTTGTTGCCAGAAGTTAAGAGAGCAGAGACCATGCCTTTGTGGTTACCTCAAAAATCCAAGCCTTAAGCAGTATATTTACTCTCCTGGTGCTAGAAGGGTTACTAGCTCTTGTGGGGTTCCCTTCCCAACTTGTTGGCCATCAATCATATTTCATTTGAATTTCGATTCTCTGCAATAGGTGTAGCAACTAGAGAGTCGTTGGGTCAAGAATTAGTAAGTTTAATTAAATTTAAATCTTGATCCTCGACAATGTTGTTGCTGCACCATAACATAGATTCAAACTCTCATCTATTAAGTTATGTGATTCGCAAGGTGATTTAACCAAATTTGAAATTATTGTGTGTCTAAAGTATGAGTGCTAGATTTGATTTGGAATCAAATGTTGTTGGTCTTTGTTTTATGTGGTGTGCTATGTGTAGTTTCTTTGTTGGTCAATATTGCCACCCTAATTGCATCCCTTCAGTACCTATATCCAAAAATTGTGAAAGTCCAACTTTTTTTTTTTTTTTGAATATCAACTAATTTTATTTAATGATGTAATTTTACCTAAGCTTTGTTTGGTAAAATGTTGCCGATAAATGATAATGTAGTTGGTAGTGGATGAACATGTAGTAGATAGCGCATAAGTTAGCTTATAGTTTATAACTTATAGCTCATAAGATAATATATTAAATTTGTAATATTTTGTAAAGTTAATGGTTGAACTACCCGATAAATATAAAATGACAAATGATATTTTTAATTAATATTTAATTTTTTAAATTAAGATAATAAAGAAAATTTGACACATGACCATAATAGACATGTTCGATAATCACTTTTCTCACGTGTTTATAGTTTTCTTTACAGGCTTGTAACTTTTTTTATAAGCTACTTTAAGTAGTGTTTGAGCTTTTATATTCTCTCACTAGTTAGCCGATTAAATTTGTAGTTGTAGTAGTGTTTGATAAAATTAGAAGTTAAATTAGCCCATAAATATAAATGACAAAAAATATTGTTAATTAACGTGAGACTTTTACTGTGGAACAGACAACCCTCAAATTGCGCTAAGTAAAGTGGTCAAACACAAAGAAATCAACACGAAAACAATATTGTTAATGATCATTCTATCATTTTAGTCGTAGCTCGTGGGGTTCAACACATTTTCATACAGAATCATGCTGTTTGGTACAAAAGCAATTGTAATGTCACATGTATTTCATATTATTTTCTCTACCGAAACAAAATGAGCTGGTGAATGTAAAAAAGACATTAATTATTTTTAAGCAAAGAGGAGAAATAGTAAGAAACAACTTAAGCTCAGAAGTTGTATCGTGGACTAACCAATGCTTATCGAACTAGTGCAAAACCATGACAATAAGCAATACACAAGAGAAATAAACAATGTCTCGGAACTTCATGTTCAAAAAAACCTATATCAATTTAAGTGTTTTCCAAAATTTTGGGTTGTAGTAGTGTTGGTTGAAAATATATATGTTGAAGTTTCATGTTGCTTAAAATGTTATAAAGGAAGAGGTAGTGCAAGACAAATTGGGTGGTTCCTTCGCTTATTTACTATCTTATTTAATAAGTCTTGTAGGTCACAAGGTTGTTTCTTAAAGTTCAAGACAAGCAGAGTGATGCCTATATATGGATTTTATTTCTTCATTACAAAATGCACCAATCAAAAACAATTTAAGTTTATAGCCGACTCTTTTCTTTCTCTTATGCTCTTGTCTTAAAGTGTTGTGAGATGTAGTTGGATATTTTCTTTGGAGGGCGTGGGTGCATTGAGGTCGGTAGGTGTTTGAGAGTATTTTTGTGTTGTAAAAATTTGCACATAGCGCTATTCTCTGGTTGTCATTAGATAACGACCATTTTTTTTTCTCCGGTTTAAAATTTTCACGTAATATTCATGTGTTGTCATTGTGTTGTTTACTTTTTTTCTATGCCGATTTTTTTCCAACAAATAGACTACTCAAGCTCACTATCATTTTCTCACTAGCTTCTCCCACCAGATAAGGCCTTTCATTTCATAAGAGCCTAATTACAAAATTTAATCGAATTGAAGTATAATTCTTCAGAAATTGCTTTATAAGCCCCTCTCTCTCTTTTTCATCTGAAAACCTTCGCAATTTATCGAAACACATCTACCAATGAATATCAACAAATGTATCAATAAAAGAACTGAAAACAAAGTATGTTTAACGTTGATTGATTGAATGTGATGTCTCTCGTTATCTTCTTCCAACAAAAGCATAATTTTTAATTGGTTAATCAGTTATACAAATTTATATCTTAAATTGAATCATATACATCTCCATTGAATTTTCATAACGCAATTTTACTTTTTTACCCTTCATTTCTTTTAGGAAACATATCAATTAAATATCTTGTAAATATTTGTGTGTATCTGTCGAAATCTTATAAGTATTCGATAAAATACATATTTTAAATTAAAATAATTAAGTCCAATACTCTTTGTAACCCAAAAATCTAAAGATTAAAAAGTTGAAAACACCCTTGTGTGTTAGAAATAGAATGATGGTCAACCTTTTTCTTGTAAGAGAAATTGAACCCTCTATTGTTTTGCCATAGTCCCCATTTCGTCACACACGCAGAGCAGCAAGGAGGACGTAAGTTGACACATTTTGGTTTTGTCTAGGAGTAACCATGGCGGTGGACTGGTCTGAACTTCCCAACAGAGCTTCTTAATCTGATATCAAAACGCTTTGATGTTGAACTCGATCTCATTCGCTTTCAATCAATCTATTCAACTTGGCGCTCTTCCTCTGTCCCAAATCATTATCGTATCTTACCCTTCAAGTTTCCACGCCACAAGTACCCATTCCAACCTGATACCATCAACAACAACAATAACGACATCAACTACGAGTTGCGATTCCATTACCTCGCCAAACAAATTTTCTTCCTCATCAAACCTCACCAAGAACAAGAACAACAAACCCTACTTCGTCCTTGGTTGATAACCATTAGCCAAAACACAAGTGGCAAAACCCAACTTTTTCCACCACTCATTCATGATGGGCCTATTCCTTTCACTCAAGTGATCAACTTCAATAAATTCTCCGTCCTCCATTTGGGAAGCAGCTACATCAGGGATGCCTACGACGACACATTCCATTCTAATGTCAACTACATTGGTCCTGATAAGGTCGTTGCCATCACATGCCATGGAAAAAGACTTCTTGTTCTCGGCACGTTGTTCTGTGTCCCACAACCGATATTGTTGAAATGCAGAAATGACGAGAATTGGAAGATAATCCCGGATGACATGTCGATTGACTTTATAATGGGAGACATCTGCCTTTTCAAAGGGCAGCCTTATGCCACAAACAAATTTGGTAAGACAATTATGGTTGGACTGGACGATGACTCGAGTGTCCAATTAGTGGCTGAACCATTGGTTGATGGCGGGGACATGAAATTCTTAGTGGAGAGCGAGGGTGATTTGTTGTTAGTAGATTTTTATGAGTGTATACGTACTGGGTTCCCTGATCATGATCCTGTAAGGATTGATGTGTTTAAGCTTAATGAGAAGGAGAAGAAGTGGGTGAAGTTGACTAGTTTAGGGGACAGGGTTTTTTTTTTAACTTTATATGCTCATTTTCTGCATCTGCTTCAGATTTGTGTGTTTCCAAAGGAAATTGTATTATCTTTATGGATTATCTCTTCACATCAGATATATACGATGGACAAAATACATGTGTTTTGCACTTGGATCAAGGTCGAATTTCATCTGTGTCTGATTCTCCTGAATTTTCCAACTTGTTCTAGCCACCTCCTGAGTGGATCGTCAAAAGCTGAATTCGTAAGTGAGTATGTTATCTTGCATTGAAAGGTCTTTGATGTTATTGTGTTATAGCTTTATCTTGCTTAATTTATGTTTAGTTTGGAATAAACTTTTCAGTTAGTACTTATAATAATAAAAAAAAAATGGAAATGTTGTTACATTAACTATGCGTTTATCTAATTTTTCAAAAGCTCTTCATTTACTTTTTTTTTTCCCATATGCAACTAGCTTTTACTAAAATCTGGATCTATTTGACGCATTTTGTTTTGACTCCTTTTTGGGGTAACTTATATATGATAAAATGAATATATGCAGGACATCACCATGACAAGTTATTATTAATTTTCTCACTACCCTCTACCCCTTTTTTTTGGTCAAATAAGATATTTCGTTTATTCAATTAGCTAAAGAGCGAACATTACACCATGTATAGAACACTACCCACTATCGGGGTATACCCACTATCGGGGTAAAAGTACAGAATTAATGCATAATCAAACAGATAAAAAAAATTAAGCACCTGATTTGCTCCTGACTTGTACATCTACAAGATCACGGCTAACTTCACAAGCTAAGAATGATCATGGTCTAACACATACAAACAACAACAACCATCAAAGGCACAATTACATAAATCAAGAAGAAACTAGAGCAAAAACTAAACACCATAAAGTCAAATCTCCTCTCATTCTGCAATACAACTCCAAAGCAAATTTGTAAACATGTGGACACTAATTATGTGCATCCAACGCCACCACTAAGTCAGCAATGTAAAGAACCCCTTTTCACAAAAGATATGAAAGAAAGAAAGAAAGAACTTGAATCAACCTTCTGTCCAACGCTGCCACTAAGCTTTCTACCAGCCTTAGTGGCAGCCTTTCTGTCCAATGCTTCCTCTAGCTGTAAGATATGTGTAGAAAGAAATAACTTGAACAGCCTTGGAAGTCCTTTGAAGCATTAGCTTTGAGAAATTGTAACTTTTGCATTCAAATTTGAAATATTTTAGAAGTTGAAGAATGACACTCACAAAAAACAGAGAAGCCAAGAGGGGGAAAACAAAGATACATATCTCACAAGACACAAACAAAAGCAAGGAAATAACAACACCAACCAACAGGAAAATAAAGAAACGAAGGCTAAATACGATAAAGACACTAACAAGAGTGTTTAGAAACCGAATCTACAAAGGAGGGGGTTCTGGCGGAGGCCGGTGAGTCTCAGTAGGAAAGGTGGGTGGTGGGACACAACCACTACCATTGAAAGGACGAAACTGTGGAGCACCCATTGTTGAAGTAAATGAAAAGATGAAGCAGTTAGTGGAAGCAAGAGCACTCTCCTCTTGAAGGAGCAGAAATCCTAGCCGGTCTGAAACTCAGCGGCGCAAGGGAGAGGGAACTAACCCTAGCAGAGCTAAGTTAGGAAAGAGAAAGGGAGGCTCCTAGTAGGGGTGGGCATCGGTTCGGGTTCGGGTCCGAACCCCCAAACCGACGGGTTGTATTTCTTGACCTTAATTAATGTATTTTTAATTTCGGTTTTATCGGGTCCAGGTTATTTCGGGTTGTTACTTCGGTTTGGGAACAGAGATTATTATTTTATTTTTTTTTGACAAAGTTTGAGAATAGAGCTATCAAAAACCTTAAATCTGGACAACAGAGATGGATTCATCAACAAAACCAGGTATGATGATTCCTTCAAACAAGTGGACTTACTCTTGGAAGAAGAAGAAGTAGCAGCATAATAATTCAAGGAGAAGAAAGCATCCCAAAGAGTAATGAATCAAATCAAATTATACATCAAGTAATAGTAGTAAAAGATCATATCTAAAAAGTAATGGAGCTTCTGATGAGCAATCAATGATTGATTTTAAGATTAATAAGAAGGAACGGTGAGTGAGAGACTCAAGGGAGTGGTTTCACAAGGAACGGCGCTGCTGCTATATGAGTTGAGAACAAAGTGAAAAATTAGGGTTAGAGTTTAAGATACTTTGAAGGATCAGATCATTTGGATCTACTATAAGACCAATCTTTAAATCGACAACATAATGTCAAATTTTTCATTAGAAGAATTATAAAATGACTATCTCTAAAAAGAAAACTAAACTTTAATGTTTGGAATCACTAACTTAAAACGTAATTTAATTCTACGAGATTATCAAATTTTTCGCAAAATTAAATTACCGTACTCCAAAAATTAAACTCTAATTTTCTTATTGGAGATAGTCATTTTACTAATTCTCCCAATACCAACATGATATTGTAGGCATATACAATTTGTATTCTTTAGCAAGTGATTCAAAAAAGTTATCTAATAAAAATCTTAAATATAAAAACTTGTCGGATTTCATCATAGCATACGTCATTTAAAATTACTGTTGATCATGTCATGACTCAAGAGATCAAATTGCATTCCTAATTTAGGAATGTTCCACATGCTAGAAGCTAGTATCATGATAATATTATAAATATATAAAAATAAATACAATGATTATCTGCATTTCACCCCTATATATATATGCTTATATAACATTCAAGTTTTAATTATCTATTAGCCTCTTAAGTCCCTAGCAACTCTACATCACCAAATTTCTTCATAAAACAATGCCTTCCAATCTCTCTGTCATTCTTCCTCGTGTTCTGATCGTTTCTAGACGAACCCTTCGTAAGAACAAGTTCGTCGATTTCGTCGGTAAGTTAGTTTAATTCATTTCAAGATGTTCAAAATATATAATTTGTGTACAACTTTTAAAATTTTAATTAATTTCCCTAGCAACATTTATATATGTTGTTAATTATGTTACTAAATCTTTATTTTATTTTTTCAGGTGAATATCGTCGCATTACTCAAAATTACTCGAGAATTTATAGGATCGTTACCAATCTTACAAAATATATTGAGAGTTACAGTCTGGCATTGTTTAAGATGACTCTACTTTTATTTTTTAAATAATTAAAGAGGAAAAGTTGTTGGAAATTTAGGTCTAATTAAAAACATATTTCATAAACACATGTTCAATTATTATTAATCAATAGCGGAAGCAAACACAACATTGAACATGGTTATGATCGGATCTACGACGTGTTTGATTTATCAAGATATTAAAACTAGGGTATTAGGAATACCTGGATAAAGCTTTCATGGTAGCCCTCCCTCAACAACAACAACCGTAAACCGAGAGGAGGTGATAATCTGAAACACACAGCAAGGGTTAGCGGCGACTGATTTGATTCTTCCTCAACCGGTACCTTTATGCTTCAAGTTCTCTTCAGATGGGGAGAAGAGAGAGTTTTTTGCGTGTATTGGGGACCATAGCCTCTTTTATATTAGATGACCATTAGGGTTTCACATTATTCCGTTAATGGGTCATCCGAACATCCACTCATTGAGTTCATATCAACTAATTAAATATTTAATTAATTATCCAATTAGAAATCTAATAGCCTTATTACTTAATTTGATCACTAATCAATTAAGACTCACAATTGATAAATAGCTAATATAATTATTATTATGATA
>Ga0228710_1005020_pt1 | contig 20727 bp, 9 predicted proteins | sample MedpolnodulmetaG_FD_177995 | JGI IMG/M metagenome (GOLD analysis project Ga0228710, IMG submission 177995) | Root nodule microbial communities from Medicago polymorpha collected in Santa Monica, California, United States - pink nodules | ecosystem: Host-associated > Plants > Roots > Nodule... | reverse complement strand
GATATCAACAACATGAGATGGTGGTAAACGAGCCATGAAAAATCAATCGGATCCTTGAAGTACATAGATACTATGATGTGCTCTTCAGCCCAAGAAAAAGGCACACACGATGGGACACGATAAAATAGACAAAGGAGAAGCAGGTTGAAAAAACGGAACAGAGGAATGCAATATACATGATTTGACGGGAATAAGGCACATACATTCCCAAAGAACATATTTCAATTCATTATTAGATATATGAATAATTTTTAAAAGCAATTTTAGTTTACATTCAATACCAAATTATTTTTTAAATCAATATGAATTATATAATTGATTTGAATGATAATGTATAATAAATCATACAATTACAAAATTAAATACACATAGTGGAGGGAGATAGCGAAGATTAGGGATGGGGAGATGGGAGAGGAAGGGGGATGGTTTGGTGCGAGAGTGTCGAAGGTTATAGGTGATGGCAAAAATACTTTCTTTTGGTATGATAATTGGTTAGGAGATGTTCCCTTACGTAGGAGGTTTGGTCGTTTATTTGATTTAGCGACAACTCAGTTGATCTCTGTGGCTGATATGTTTGAGTTAGGATGGGAGGAGGGGGGTGAGGCGTGGAGGTGGAGGAGAAGGTTGTGGGCGTGGGAGGAAGATATGTTGGCGGAGTGTAGACAATTACTTGATGGTGTGTATGTGCAGGCTAGTACTTTTGACAGGTGGCAGTGGGATCCAGACATTCATGAAGGTTATACGGTGAGGGGTGCCTATTAGATTCTGACAGAGTCGGTCTCCGCCACAGTTGATGCAACCAGAGACCTAGTGTGGCATAAGCAGGTTCCCTTGAAGGTGTCTATCGTCGCTTGGCGTCTCTTGAAGGACAGGTTACCGACCAGAAGCAACCTCCATAGGTGCGGCATTGTTTCGATCGAGGGAGCCACGTGTGTATCAGGGTGCGGTCATGCAGAGACAGCGTCCCACTTGTTTCTGCATTGTGATGTTTTCGGGTCGTTATGGCAGCATATCAGGTCGTGGATTGGTGTGTCTGGAGTGGATCCCCTCAATTTAATTGATCACTTTCTCCAATTTATACATTATACAGGTTCATCAAAGTACCGCAGATCGTTTCTCCAACTACTTTGGCTCCTTTGTGTGTGGCTGATATGGGGAGAACGGAATAATCGGATCTTCAACAACGTAGAAACGCCTATTGTACAGCTTTTAGATAAAGTAAAATTTCATTCTTTGTGGTGGCTAAAAGCTAAAAACACTACGTTTGTGTATGGCACTCAGAGTTGGTGGTCGGACCCTATGCGGTGCTTGGGCCTCGACTGACCATAGTTTTGTAAATATATTGTATGACACTTGTTTGGTTGGGGTGTTCTCGTAGGTACACCTTGTACTGATGAGACTACATCGTCTTTTTTAATATATCCCATTTTGATCTCTTAAAAAAAAAAATTCATACAATTATTAACAGAATATTTTAATTTTATCATAATTTATTTCAATAGTTTATTTTTTTTACTCCCTTAGTTCCTTTTTAAGTGTCGCTTTAAAATTTTAACAAAAAAATAGCTTAGTGTATTTTTGCACATTTATTTTCCTATTATACCCTAATTTTAATCCACTAATAATTTTTTATTTTTTTGCATACACTTTATCTTTCCAATAAATTTAAGATGTAACAAAAAATTGTTAGTTACTACTATCTCTCTCCAACATGAATCCAATATGCTCATTTGCTTTGCTGAGCACACTGGGTTAAAAAATGCTTTCCATGCTGAATTGTTGGGTGCAATGAGAGGCATTGAGTTAGCAAATCAATTTCATTGGAACAATCTTTGGCTTGAAAGTGATTCTGCTTTGGTGATAAATGCCATCAAGAATAATGCTCTAGTGCCTTGGAGTTTAAAGAACAAATGGGACAATTGTATCTAGACTACAAAATCTATGAATTTTTTGGCCACTCATGTTTATAGAGAGGGCAATATTTGTGTTGATGCCCTAGCTAATGCAGGTCTTTCCATTAATCATCTCACGATTTGGATGCAAGTTCCTAATTGCATTAGAGAGTTTTATGGTAAAAACAAATTAGGGTTTTTTAGGTTTGTAAATTTTTAAGGAGGTTTTGGTGCATGTCCCCCTCCTTCTTTGTTTTGCTTCTTTTTGAGTGATATATTTTTGGTAGTCTAGCCCTTTGCTAGCTACCTTGTTTTGGTTATAAAAAAAATACTATCTTTCTCCAACAAATTTCTATTTTTTTGCGCGTTTTGTCTTTCTCCCATAACAAATAATTTTCACTTTTCTAAATATTGTGCATATCTCTTGAATTTTTTAACAAGTACACTCATGTTATTTATAGAATTTTAACTCTTCATAGAACTATTATCATAGGTAACAAAATTTTGTTTAAATTTGAAGATAACAAGAAACAATTTTTGTTTTAAAACAAAACAAACAAACTTTGTTTAAAATAACAAACTTTAGTTTTTCAAATATATAGAATTAATTAGTTTTATTTAAAATATAAGAATAATTGACAAAGAGTATAATTGACAAATCATACCCTTAAAATAACAAAACGACAGTTAAATAGGAACGAAAAAATCACCCTAAAGAGACACTTAAAAAGGAACACAGAGAGTAATATTCAATGTTTTTGTCGCTTTCAAATTTGTTTTGAATATTTTTAAATTTTGAATAATATTTATTTTAATTTGATATAAATATACCGATGTACATTTTTTTAATGTTTTTATAATATTATGTTTTTAATTTAAATAAATTTATTATTTTTTGAATTTTTTAAATATTTTATTCATTAATTTTTATGTAGCATAAATATTTCAACAACCTAAATCCTTATTTATTATTTTTTTTAGGTCTGCAGCAACTTAATCTAATAATTTCCCTCTAAAATTCTGCATTAGGTTAGCATCAATTTAACCTAACAAATTTCATCTAAAATGCAGCGCACCAATTTAACCTAACAAATTCACTCTAAAATGCAGCAATCCCTAATATTTCTCCTCACCGATGTGCTTTTCATTCCCATCATGTTGTGTCATAGTTTGTATATCCTTATTTATTAATTTTATTAGGTCTGCAGCAACTTAACCTAATAATTCACTCTAAAATGCTGCATTAGGTTAGCAACAATTTAACCTAACAAATTCCATCTAAAATGCAGTGCACCAATTTAACCTAAATAATTCCCTCTAAAATGCAGCAATCCCTAATATTTCTCCTCACTGATGAGTTTTTCATTCCTATCTTGTGGTGTCATCGTTTGTATATATCTATTGTTTCTGTAGACTTTTTTTTGACAAGTTGTTGTACACTTATTTAATTCTTTTACAAACAGAATACCCTAATTTTCATGCAAACTCGGCTACCCTAATAGTATAACTTACTGATGTTTATTATTGTTTATAGGACCCGTGCGTTGCACGGGTCGAAAGTCTAGTATCTATTGTTTCTGTAGACTTTTTTTTAGGTTTTCAACAACTAAACTTAGAAAATTCCCTCCAAATGATCCGCATTAATTGCTAAGTGCTAACCCTAATTATGTATTTCCTTCCAACTCTTCTTAAATTTGAAATTCAAATTTTTTTGTTAGGAACGATGAACTGCATTAAATTACATCTATTGCTATACCCCTTGGAAAATACACAGCTCTTCAACCAAGCACACATCTTCAAACTAATTAATGCATTGTATAAGATCTCTTCTTTTTCTTCTGTGTTAGATGAAGTGGTAAACCACTGAAATTAAACTCACACAGACTGTCTTTTTTTTTGTCTTAGATGAAGTGGTAAACCATTGAAATTAAACTCACACAGATTGTGAGGTCTCGGGTTCGAACCCGAATCATGACGCCCGACCTTACAATTTCGACATTTGTCAGTTGAGCTAGGACTTCTAGACGTATAAGATCTCTTCTATTATTAAATTCTATGATATATGCAGATATGATATGTATTTTGTTCGAAAAATATATCATTACTTTGAGTAAATATCAAAGTGTAATTATTCTTTTTAAAGCAATTGAAGTGACTTTGTTTTCATGTTAGTAGAAATTTAAAACAATTATTACAAGTCAATTTTTGATGTTTAACTATAAAAGTAATAAATAAAATTGACTCGTGCAACAATATAATATTGTATTCTTTTTATCTTTGTTTTTTAGAATTTAAAAAAAATGAGAAGATAATGCCCCAATAATATATTGTGATAAAAAAAAACAGTGTTTAATTGATTAATTTTTCAAAACTAAAATGTAAAATTTGATAAGATTCAAGTGTTATTGAAGGACATAGTAAAACAAATTTGATTGTAATATTGTATCTCTAATACATCTAATTTGCGTTTATTGATCGACACATGATCTTACGGTTTAACGATTATTCATTTGTCTCTATTATAGTTGACAAGACTCGTGCGTCGCACGGGTCAAAAGTCTAGTATATTATATATTTTTGCTTTGTTTTGTTTTTGTTATATCTTATCTATTAAAACTTAATTTTTATAATTGCTTAAATTATCTGTTACTTCTTTTTATTTATCATTTAGCATCATGTTCCAATTCAAGCTTTAAGTATGAATCTAGGTTCTTTTTGTTTTATTTCCATTTTCTTAATGTTGTTTTATTTTACTTTATCATAGTTTACTTCAATAAATTTTTTATTTTTTATTATTTTTCAAATTTTCAGTATATTTTATTTATTATTTTTTATGTAACATAATTGTCTCAACAAACTACATATAATTATATCTTTTTCTATCTTTTAAAGATTTTTGTTATATTTTATCTTTAAAACTTAATTTTTTAAATTGCTTAAATCATTTATTCTTTCTTTATCTTTTATCATATATGCCAATTCAAATTTTAACTACTCACATATTTTTAGGACTATAAAATTAAGGGATATTTACTAAACAACAACTACTCACATAATTTTAGCACAAGTAGAATTACACATTTGAAATCAATCTTTCTCATTCTTTAGGTTTGACAAGTATCACTTTTATAATTTTTATCATACACTTTTTCATATACTATTGATTTTTTTCGAGAAACTTTAGTAACATTACTCACACTCTAAATATAAAATATGGAGATTTAAGATTATGATCATTAGAATGTGAAGAATGCTGAATTTTAAAGAAATCTTATATATTTAATCGATGTCATTTTTATGAATGATGGAGCATGCATCAAATTACTTTTACTAACATGATTTCACATTAACTTAATTATTTTTCTATGCTAATATTATTTAATTTTGTTATTGGTGTTATTCTAGGGGATCAAAATTCAATGCACTGTGTGAAGTAGCAATGTTACGAAATATGAATCTATGTTATTATAAAAAAAAAATAAGTAGCAATGTTACGAAATATGAATCTATGTTATCATATAAAAAAAATATCAATCTACGTTGATTGATGTAATATGTTATGAGATAAAAAATATCTTAATTTATAATAACAACCATAAATTTAAACCAACTTTCTATGAATATATAATATTTTATAAAACTATAACCATTGTGAAGCTGTATAATTTTTTTTAAGGATTTAATTTATATGTCTTTTGTCTATTCATTCGTTATACTTTTTTTTGGGTAACCATGATATAGGTTCACAAATTTCACCATCGTTAAAGATGACTAATCTCCGTCAAGAATCGGTGGGCACAAAAGGTGGGTTCTTCCCTTTCAATCGATTTTTTTTTCTCATACACATGAGCCACGAAACAAACTCATGACCACATGTTTAAAGAGACCCAAAACTTACCACTTGGACTAATTCATTATTGATTTTGTTACACTTTTTATTGCATTGAACATTCATTTTCCTACAATATATTTATCTTTAAGATATTAATATAATTGTAAATATAAATAAATTCAATTTAATATACTTACACGTGCATTTGTGTACACAAACTTATTTAATATCTAACCCGAACAACGTCGGGGCTCTAAACTAGTTTCTTTGTTAAAAAATAATAAAAACAACACTCGGAATACAAGGTGTGGTGGGTGTTCGTCAAATTTCGTTTAACCATTATTCACACCAGCAAGCATTTCTCGTCTCTTATATCATATATGAACTCCTAATTATACATTCAAGCAAACATATGATATATTATCGTATTGTTGATTCTTGCGCCTGGTTCTTTCCATGGCCTTTTGGTTTTCACTGATATATAATGGATTTGGATAATCTCAATGCATTTTAATGATGAGATCATATAGATGACCTCTAAAAAAAAATATTCACAATCGGGAGATCCAAATCTTCATACTACACTACACCACTTTACACCCCTCATCAGTGTCACACAACCGGTCTTCATTATCTCTTCTCTGTCTCATTTAACCTTTTTTATTTTATTTTTTAAATTCAATATATATCATCCAAGGCCTGCCCTTGCTTTAGGCCGATTCCAAATAATTCATCTTCATCCTCCCTTCAAAATCTCTCTATCTAATTGTTTAAGAACTGATCATGCTGGCGAGTCTGACTCATCTGGTACTTGCCAGGGAGGTGAACTCGAAGTTGGGGGTGTAGGTTCTGAATATCAAATTGGTTCTGAATAGCCAGTGGCATGAGATGTGCCACATTTTGATTTCCCATGTCGTTTTCTCTCAGCACACCGCGCTGCGCGCTCGCTACTCGTCTCAACTTCTTGTTCCTACACTTATCAAATTTATTTGTATTTTGATCATTGTAATTATGATTCAATGTATCATGTGATGTTTGACATATGATTGTGAATATGAATTTCTATGCTAACTTTAAATTCTGTAGAATTATAATCTGGTAGAAATTCATATCGTAATTACATTTACCTTGTTGAGTTGATGTTGCAGCATTGTCTTTGTGGCGATTGTATGCGAGCAAATGGCATCACCACGACCTAATTTAGTCATAACAACCAAAATGTTATTGCCGTATATGATTTCAATCATAAACTGCTCTTGGATTTGTCGAGGTTGATACAATTTTGAATGATTACGATAGATTTTTTTAACTGTTTATCTTTCTTCTTGAAGCAAAACTTAGCCTCATTTTATATTATTGACTAGGATACTTAGAAAGACATAAATATTTTGATCAATTTTCAATCTTGTTCATTTAGTATGAATTGCTATTGTTGATGACTCACAAGATAGAAGAAAATTCATGTCACTTGGGTCAACAAAATAGTTAGAAGGAAAAAAAAGGATGTGTGTCACTTGATCCAATAATTTAAGAAATAAAGATAATCGAAAATATTCTTTGAACCTTCTATAAAAAGGGAGCAATAATTGCCAATGATTAGTGCGACACACTCTTTTAGAGCAATGGTCTGAAACACTTGTACCTTTTCTTCTACTATCTTCTAGCACTATTTCCCTTTCCAAGGGATGAGGATTCTCTCATGTTGAAATCAACATGAGGAAATAATGTGAGAGATCATGACCCTTGAAATATAAAGAGGGGAGGGTTTTGGAAATTGAAAAAGAAAGAGGAGAAAAGTTTGTTAAGGGTATGGATTTAAAACATGATAAAACACGAGAATTTTTATTTTTTTTTGAGAGGATCATTTTTCCTTTCCAAGAAATGAATGCTATTCATATTAGATCACACTGCAAATCTCTGTTTCCTGCTGTACCGTTACATTAAATCAATAGTGAAACATCAGAGATTGCAATTCCTTCTACGTTACTTGCTTTACTAATTACATATAGCCAACCATATTATTGATTAGCAAAGTTGTTGAAGTGTTTGTATTAGTATTAAACTATGCACATGTTGAAGAAGAAACCTAGCCTCTTCATCAATGGATTTGCAGCAAAATTAATTTTTAATTATTATACTTATTAATTAAACCGCCTCCTCCTCTTCAAAAAAATTAAACTGCTTGCATTGGTGTGAAAAATGCGCTTCTTGTGCATATTGTGTGCTCAACATGGAAACTCTAACCACATATTGGGAAGTCATTGGAAATCCAAATTCATTCGTGGAATATGATTTACCAACTCAAGAGACATTGCTTGATAACAATACACAGTTTTTTCCTGGCGTAATAGTAATTATCTTCCAGCATAAAATGCAAGTTGTAATATGCATAATTTCCAGCCAACTGTTCAATCTCAACACCAAGTGCCCACGCTCTACAAAGGCCATGGTGAAGCCCTTGAAAACGAGCCCCCAACACACTATTACAATTGCAGCTTTAAATCTTTATCAAGTTATGTGCGTAACAAAAGCAGGGATAACTGCAAGGGGATTTGCGTTCATACAAGAATGCTCGAGGAGACAAGAAAGTGAAATTAGACCAATTTGCTTTAACTCAATTGTTGCTCATGTGATTGAACTGAGATCCGTAGAATTTTTTTTATATCCAAAGGTAACTTCAAATCAACAGAACTTTTAAACATTTGAAAAATGAATGTGTATTTTCTTTTTAAGGATTTGACATCAAAAACTTTTCCTCAATGAAGATGGTTCAATACATAAAAAACGGTTCGTGAAGCTTATCAGTGACATGGAGAATGTTGACATCCATGAACCCTTCAATTTCTATAATCCTTCAAATTATAAAATTTTATAGGAAGTAATTGTTAGGTTGGTTTCTCCCACTACTATAGAATTAATGATTAGTCGTTGTGATTTACCTTGATTCATGTTCTAAATTGCAAATAATTGCTGACAAAGAATTGTTCCACAGGAAATCAAACTCTAACTATCCTGATGAACTATTCGTCCTAGGGGCCAAATCACTTGGTTGATTCATGTTCTAAATTTATCTTGTATGTAGAGTTGTTCAATACGTTCCTTGAATTAATAAACAATATAGTATTTTCTATGATGCATGCGTTAATTACGAAACACATTATAAGAATAGGAAAGCTAATGCATGCTCAAGTGAAGCTCAAGAGTCACATATTACATACAACAGAGAATTCATTGATTACTGAAAAATAACAAGAGTTATACAGATATATAAGATGATGAGAGAAATATTAAAAATACCCCACTTGGGTCTGAAAATAATTCATCAGCCTCGCTTAACAGGATCGAAATTGGAAACACCGATAACAGCACCAAGAATAGCAGTAACCACAACTCCACCAGAAACGATGCTGAGCAAGAAATTCTTGAGAGAAGGTGAAACAGTAGCAGCTTCAGCTACATCAGGAGAAATCATTGAAGCTGTTAATGCAGCTGCAGTTAGCCCTGTCACAATTTTCTCTTTCAAGGATGCTTTCACTACAAACCTTGCGTTACGGTTTGTTGCTGCCACAGACTTTGATGGCTTCAGAGTCAACGGTGCCTTCAAGAATGCTTGAGAGGTTGGTGCCTCTAGCTTCTTGCTGGCACAAGTTAATGGCACAGCCATTGAAATTGTGGAAGTTGAAGCCATTGTTGTTGTTGTTGTTTGTTTGGAGATTGGTGAAATGAGGAGTGTGGTGGGTGTGTTTTGAGAAAGGTATGGTGGAGACTAGGGAGAATTTGAGGTGGGAATATTTTTGGAAGATTTTCCTATGTCTGACGTGGCAACTTCTCCATTGGAAATGAATGGATAAGGTTATCTTTTTTGTCCAATCAATTTGCATGAATAATCTGATGTCTAGATTGGGTTTGTTTTTACTATAGATTGTTCAATAATCCCCTTAAATTGTTTAACCGTCGGATTGTAATTCCTCGACTTTTTTGTGTGTAAATTTCAATTGAGTCGTAATTCTCAATCAACTTTTTTCAAAAACACTTAGCAATTTTGAAATGTCTATTCAATAACCATTTAATGTTTGAAGATTGTTGTTCCCATATCAAAGGGTGTTAGGAAACACTAAGAAAATATCAATATAACCTCATTGACAGTTAACTGCCGATGAATTTTAACCGGCAATAGTTAATTGTCAATGGAATTCAGAGTTAAAGTTGTTATTTACAGGTGTTTCTTAGCATTGTTTGGAGTGTAGACGGCAATCCACTTAATGTTCTAGTCTTCTTGGGCTGAAATTCAGGTGTCCCTTGCCTACAAGTATTTGGGCTCAGTTGATCACTATTTATGCAGCCCAAAATATTAGGGATAGTGACCAAAGACACCCACTTTTTTCATCTTATTCAATTTTTCGTGCGTCCTATGTAGTTCAGACTATAAAATCTGAAAGGAAAAAAAATCCATAAAACCCTCCAATAACACGTTAAGCATTTTGAATTTTATAATTCAAACAGAATGCGCAAGAAACTTATAGGATGGAAAAAGTAAGTGTTATGACCAAAATACTAGTACATTTTCATGGTATAACCTTGCATATGTACCTTGTAGCATTGTTGCATTTTGCACAAGGACGTTTCTGTGCCATGATTAATTAATGTTCTAAGAATGACAAATTTCTCATGTATAATTTAATTTTTTTTTTCCAGAAAAAGAGAAGCTTTTTCCGAAAAGATGATACTCATGGTGTCAGAATCAAATAAACTAAAATCGATTTCCATTGCTTTCTTATCCTACAAGCATTAATCCACGAAAATTGTTGTTCACACATGTGTTTAAGCTGAAACACACCAGGAAAATACCAAAATATCCCTTCGACAGTTAACTGCCACAGAAACTTCGACAGTTAACTACCGCGTAACATCAAAACCCAGAATTCATGAATATGGTGATTCTTTCTTCTTTATTTGACATGGGTCAAGTAAGTATTATCAACGAGAAAATCAGAATAGAATTATAGGTGACTTCATTATCCTCGTATTTTTATTCTTTGTCCAACTGCAGGAAGGAAAAAAAAGAAAGATTGATTAACCATAACAATATAAATGCAATTGTGTACTCATTTTCTTTGTCAACAATCTCAACAAAATACCCTAATATTTCTCCTTCACACGCTCCTCTATACTGCTTCCATCACACGCTACTTTTTCTTTTTCTGTCTATTCAGTTTCTCCTTCTTCTTTTCCCTTCATTTTCTAGATCTCAATCATTTTTCGCTCATCCAATCCATATCTTTCTCTCACGAGAACAAATAGCATACCTCATAACATCAATCTCAAGTGACACTGCCTTCTAACTTCAAGTAAGTTCTTTTTTTTTATGTCTTCGATTTGTTCATTTTTCTCTTCTATGTCTTATCCTTTATTTCACAATATAGTCATGGGTATCAGAATCTTAATTTGTTCATCGTTTTTTTTAATGTTGATCTTTGACAGATTGCTTTTTTATTTATGAAATTTTTGTCGTGGATTGTTGAATTTACCTCTTCAATTTGAAATTTGAATGCTATTATTTCTTTATTGTGTTCTTAAGGTATCGTAGCCGTCAATGGAGGTTGGAGTAGTACCGGACAGGAACGTGACGTCGAAGATATCATAAGTTGGTTACAGAACTACGACGACAAAGGTCGTGCCAGTGACGGCAGTGGAAAGAAAAGGTAGGGTTTTAAGGCACAGAGGGAAGAGAAAAAATCGAAGGTTCAAGAAGACGATTCTTTATGCTTCGAGAAAATGTTTGCAGAAACTAGGAAGGTTTGTGAATTGTTCCATTCTCTATTTCAATTTTTTCGGTTGCTTATGAGTTTTCTATGTTGTCTGTTTATCATACACTTTTCCAGTGATGTGCAAAACCAATTGTGATCCTTTGAAATTAAAGGTTTTTTATTTACCTCAGGTTTGACATTCCACCTTTTACTGGCGCAATTGTAGCATTATATCAGTGAAACCCTACTTCCTCAATTGTTTACTCTTCTTTCTGTTTTTCTTCGTTGTCTTAGTGCCGCTATTTCTTTTTATGGAAAATATTATTTTGCTTTTGAATTTATTTAGTCTTTTTTTCCCATGTTCTTTAGAAAATATTTTGAGGACTCTCTATTGGTTCTGCTTTTGTTTATACAGCTATCATTGAAGAGTTAATAGTTTTTACAATAGTGTTCTTCCAAATATTACATATACCTTTTTTTGGTTGCTAATTATTGAACAGGGTAGTGGGAACATATAAAATATAGGCGCTTCATTTTCATATTAAACTGTGTCTCTGTCATATTTATTTTGTTAAGTTGCAGTTTTGGACGGGCATTTATTTTGTCATGTTGATTGTCGAAGTTCGCTACTTATTTTGTTTGCAGGTTATTCCAGTTGAAGTTGCTTATACATTTTCAATGGTAAAATACTTCTCACTTTTATTTTCTAGACTCATTTTTTAAATCTTTGTCAAGTTGTGTTTCTTTTTCTTCAGAGGAATACACTAAAACACGATTAGAATGAATTGTATTGCGTATGTTGTTTTGTTTGTTTTGGTTTGTGGTGTTTTTGACATGGTTTATGATATAGTTTGTAGCAATATTACTCATGGTTGTTACAAATGTTCATATCTGGTATGGTTTTGGATACATTTGGATTTATAAATTTATCCTTTACAGGTATGTTTCCAAGCTTAGCTCAACTTGGTGTTGTATCACAATATTTGGGATAAGGAGAAGATAAAGGAAAAGAATGATAACTGATGCATGGCATAGAGGATCATGTATTTAAAAACATGCATTCCATTTGTTAACTCTATGTTTGTAGAGGAACATCCTCATTGCTGCTAAATGATATGGTTTCTTCATTTTCGCTTTTGTGCTTTGAAGCACTATGCTTAACAAGTTATAACTAGAGAGAAAACCACTGAATTTTTTCAAAATGTGTAACTCAAACACTGAATTATATCATATGTAGCACCTATTATGCAATGATTGAAACTTAGCTTTAGTAACTTTTGCATCATTGGTAATGAGTATTTAATGATAGTCCATTGTTGGTTCAATATATCTCTTATACTAATTGTGTTGCTATTTGGTTTACCTCCATAGTGATCTTATTCTTCTACTATTCTCATATAATTTGAAGATGCGGAAGCCACACCTGAAGTTCTTCTGCCATTTTTCGTAAGTTGTCAAACCTTGCAAATATGCATTTTAATTTGGAGATAGAATTGCATTTTTGGTGTTGGTAATAAGTTTGATAGGATTTGATATCTTTTATCATTAATTTACAATGAACATGAATCATTCAATATAATTATTGTTATTTTTTTTTTTTGTCTAGATTCTATTCTTTTGGAGTCAAAAACATGATGAATTGGAATGCTCTTTACAATAGTTATATCAAAGGTTGCCACTTGATTCTTTTCTTTGCCATCCCCTCACTGTTCCAGGTAAACATTCTATGTCCTATTGCTTTCTACTCATGGTTTTACAATGCGGTTGTGATGTAGTTACACTATGAACTATTAAATTGCGGCTAATGCGGTCGTAATTGTAGTTCTGACGCTAGAAAACTCTAAAATTGTTATGTTTCAGTTTCAATTGCAATTTGAGACCAAAAGTTAGAACTAAATCTAAGAAAGTAACATCATAACTTATTATATTTATCTTTTTTTATTTTATTTTGTAGTTACATATGGAGGCACGAAGCAGGAGTGAAAGCTATCATTGACAATGATTTTTTTGTTACTCCTCTTTTGATTTGATTGATATTATGTAATGGATATATCCAAAATTGTCGTTATGTAATATTTGTGATTTTCAACATTAATATCTAAGAGATTGTTCCCATTTTCCAACCGAACTCTAGATTACCAGATCCCCTTTTCTCTCTGAACCAAATGGTTAATACAAAAAAAAATGATATAGTTTCATATGTTAATTACAAACTATAATCATTCATCTTTAAAAAAAAAAAATCTATTTCAATTGTTGAAAATATACTGCGCTTTTTAATTCTAAAAGACCTGTGCGGTGCACGGGTCGGCAATCTAGTTTACTTTTATTTTCTGTGAGTTAGTGTATTTCTTTTTATTTTTGTGAGATGGTTTGTTTCCTTTCTTATATTTTGTTTTCTACTATTCTCTATTTTTTCTTCCTTAAGTAATGTGTATTTGTTTCACGGTTAGAAAAAATTGTTTTTCGTGTGCGTTGGAGATTAGTTTCTTAAAGAACTAAAAAGAGCATTTGAGCGATGAAATGCAAGAGTGCTACTTAAAAAAAGTCCCTACGAGAGAAACAAGAGTGAAGAAAAAAAAAACTACTGAGAGAAACAGTAATTCTTGTTCAATGCTTAAAAATAACCAATATGAAAGAAGCAAGAATGAAGAAAAAAATTATTGAGTGAAACGCATGAGCAAATTAATATGTTTTCCACTCTTGTTTCTCTCAGATTGTTTTTTTAAGTAGCACTCTTGTTTTTTACTACTCAAATACTCTTTAATTCTTTAAAGAAATCAATTTCTAATCATACAAGAAAAAAAAATTTAATTTTCCAATGGTCAAACAAACACACAAGATTCAATAAAGAAACAAAAAAAAACAAACTAACTCACTAAAGTAAAAAGGAATATGAGAAATGAAATAGATTAACTCACAAAAATAAAAGGTTAAAATTGAATAAAAATTTGTATAATTTCAGAAAGAACTTAATTAGTATCTTTTTTATATTTTTATATTTTAAAACTAATTATATTTAATTTATAAACTTTAATAAACTGCAGCCTAAGACTTAAGACTACACAGCTAAGGTACCCGCTGTACGTACCAACTAATTATTAAGTTATTTTTTATGACTAAATTCGAATCGCATGGAATTCTTGCATACTTGATCTATTATTATTTCAATAATTTCCACATTCCTAACTAATAATTATATATAAATTCGTAGAGCATGCGTATGTCAAGTTGTTTAAGTGTGGACCTGTTCTTTAATGTACAAAATACCAAAGGAATACATGTATGTTAATGCATGCACATAATTAGCTGGTGTTGTGGTCCTTGGCTTAAGCTATAATGTGATGCTGTTTCCACATGAACTTGCAATGCATTTATAATCGTATAGTACATGTCACAGGTTGTGCTTGGTTGGTGAGAAACATCCCTATGCTTCCATGGTAGTATGTGTTGTGTACATAATTGAATGGTTTCTTTAATTTAAGTTGATCATTAATTAATCTAGCTAACATATTTTGAAAATTTGTAGGCATTTCTGTGAAATTATGTAAACTTCTTAACAAAGACCAATGATCCCTTCAGTGTACTTAGTTATCTCATAGTGTTTTGGTCAACCATAGTGTCTCATATATATGACATTGACTGCCTTTTATTTTTCTCCTATGGTGTGAAAAAGTAAGTTTGTTTGGATTTAAGCTATTATACATGATCATGTCGTATCATATCTTGTACCATATATATGTTGACTTCTCCAATTCCACATCAAAGGCCCTACTATGTCTGCTATATATATGTACAATGTATGTCTATTTTGATCATTTAGCTTCAATTTTGGCTTTACAACCAACAATAATATCAGTCCAAAATCACACTGTAATTGCAAATTTCAAACGAGCAAAAAAGTCGTGAGTTGTAATCATTTATTTAAATCTTCTATGAGCTAAAGTGGGGGAGATTTTTACTATGTCGCACGAGGCCATGTGCTAAGCCAGTGGAAAAGTATGAGCTTTTTTAACTTTTCAATTTTTATCGGGTAGAAAATGAAAATTAGAATCTACTTTTTCTTTTCTCTTTTCAGTTTGTCTTTGAAAAATTGTGCAAGTAAATGTGAGAGGCTTCCCACTTCATTGCTTCTACCTATCCATCTCTTTCTTTGAACTTGGATCTAGTTTATGCTTGTTTGGAACTGCGGCAGCTTCATTAAAATCACGGTGAAATACCATGTTGAAGTAGAAGCTTGAACTTGGAGCTTCTATAAAATTGTGGTGGAATAGACTTTAAATGCGAGTATGAAAATCCTAACACAGATTCAATCAAATACGTTCTCTCTCTATCTAATACAATAAATTCTTGAAGTCATCGTCTCATGTTTGCACTTTCATTACATCAACGACAATTAAATCATATTAAAAAGTGTAAAATTTGTATGTTTATTAACTATTTATGCTCAAAATTCAATTACTTAAATTGTTTGATTGTGCCATTATGAGATGTGTGGAATCCAAATCTCTCAAGTACACATATATTATACGGACAAGGTTCGTCTAAAGTGAGTAATTCACTTTTTGAGTAAATTGAATTATTGATAAACAAAATAATATTTGAAATTATATAAATACATAAATCATAAATAATTAAAATGTCAACCTTTAATTTTTTTTCCTTCTTATTTTGCTATTTACTCAATTGATATGAGACAAACTCATGTTAGTTGCTTCCAATTCAACACAAAATTTGTGAAACAAAAAATGAACACTTCTATTAGCATGCATAAAGCCTATAACACAATCTAATCTAATTTATCTAAATAATGAATGAAGGATTAAGGTAACTTGAAAAAAATAGAACAATGAATTGAATCCCCAAAACTTAATGAAAATAATTACAATTGATTTATTCTAACAAAACTAGAAATTAACATAAACCATTAGCAATGGCCTTATTGATTTCTAAATTGGTAGTTTCATAAACTGGAAGCTCTTCTTGATACCTTCCACCTCCAACAAGATGATCAAGCTCAAACAAATCCGAACTCGAACAACTCAAAGCATCATCATCTTCATCTTCATCCTCATCCTCGTCTTCACCGTTATCATAAAACCTTTCTTTAGCCATAACAACCGTGTTAATATTCTTCAGCTCATTAACCGAAGAATTTCTCGTAATCTTTCGAATAGTACTAGGTTGATGTTGTTGTTCAGAATCCTCACCTAGGATTATGCTAACAGGATAGAATCTAACCGATCTTTTAACACCATTGTTGGGCTTTGAAGGTGTTTTACTCATGCAAGACCTTCTAGAAAATGAAGAAACTGAGGAAGAAAAACAAGGTGACTTTGATTTGTGATCGAAACTAACATCTTCAACAGCACCAACGTAACACATTTTAGCTTTCTTCACGTTGTGAGAATTGAAAATGGAGCTAAGAAATGCAGCTATTCTACTACCAGGTGAAATGGGTTGTTTCACTTTTTGATTCAATTCACCATAAATTTTCAAAGCTCTCAACTTTGTTCTTGTAAAACCATCTTCCCAAACTTGTTGCTTTTTCTTCTGTTGTTTCTCTGAATTGCTATGATGAATTGGATTCATATGTTTCTGGGGTGGATTGTATTTGGTTCTTGATCTTTGTTTGTTGTAAGATGAATCTGTTTCTGAAGATGAAAATATTCCACCAGAGCTACATTCTGAGGAGCTTGAACTTGAGTTTTTCTCCATCCAATCTTCTATCATCACAGCTTGACGAAGATTCATCCTCTGCTTGGAACTGACATTTTTTTCATTGAATTTGACGTGTTTTATGGGTTGATTGTTTACATGATCAACAAAATCGGTTTTGGATTCGTCGATAGAATGATCAATGGTGTCAAGAAGAATGGAGGAGAAAGAAGGAGTTCTTCTCCTTTGTGGATAAGATCTCTCTCTACTATGCATTTTAGTGTGTCTGTTTGCAATGTTTTTGAAAGTTTATGTGAGAAATGCAAATTTATATAAGGGAAATAGAAAGAAGAAGAACTGAATAATTGAGAAAGTGTGTGTGCGTGTGAGTGTGTAATGAAAGATGAGAACAATGAAATTTAGTTTAAGGTGGTAAATTAAAAAGCTGTGGTAATGTCTGCTATGAGAGTATCAAGTTTAATTAAAAAAGAATGCAAGTTGATCGTGTGAGAAACAGAGGAAGATGCGTGAGATTTGAGTGTGAGAGAGAAGAAATAGAGAAAGGAGAATTTTAATAAGAGGTGAGTGACAGAGTTGGTTGGGATTATGTCTTCATGTGTTTGTATTTACATTAACATGTATAGTTGTTTCTAGTATAAATGAACAGCTTTCGGTCAACATTTTAAAACATAGTAATTAACAAGTGTGTGATCAAGAACACACACTCTAACACAACACTCCCACTTCTTTCTTCTTCTTTTTTTTCACAAATCAGAATGATATATATTAATAACAACGATGATACACCCTGCACAAGGCATGCTAAAAGTGAATCACCGATCAAAATTTACAAAATCCGGCTGCCACGAAAACAGAGGCACCACCCAAAACAATCGAAAACAAATTACTGGTGAACACCCATACAAAGGAGCGGGTGTTTCCACCAATCATAGTAACAATAATTAAAAGATGGTTGTTTTGCTTTCGTCCACATAAAAGAATTCAGCTTGACTTTCTCAATGAGAACATAAAGATGTAAGGCCGCATTCTTAAAGATGCAGTTATTCCTGTCATTCCAAATGACCCATACACAAGCAAACTAAATACCTTTCAAAAATGATTGAGTACACCGCGGTAGTCCTGCCATATACGAAAACTGAAGATGATGATCACGTAGCTCACAAGGAGACACCGAAGATAAGCCTAACCAATTCCAAACAAGAGACCATAAATTTTGGAGCCCACTTCTAAAATGACCGGATCTTAAATACATTTTTGTGTTCTAAACGTACATGTTAAAGAATCCGAAAACAACAACTTTGCATTGATAAAACCATGTCTTAACTTTTAAAAAATGAAATCATCTCAAAATAGCTTTTATAAAATTAAATGTACGACTTTAAAATGTATATTTTTATGTTGAGTTTATTATCAAGTATTCTCGTGACACAATTTAGCATTTGTACAAAATTAATAATTTGAAATTAAAAGGGTAAATGAGATTAAGAATAATATAAAGGATATTGATGAGTATTGACAGTGATGTAATGTAAATGAGTATAAGAAGAGTATGACATGCTTGAATATGAAGAATAATGCATGCGAGTATTAAAAATTTAAAAAAGACGCATTGACTGGGGTTGGATGTAAAAGAGCAGAGTGTAACTACCGCGCGTGCGGGTGTTCTTTTCAGAATTCAGATTTCAGATCACACTCGCCCCACACATTTATACACCAATTATTACATTCATTAGCACGTGAATTCACTCCCTTTTGCCTTCAATTAGAATATAAACTGTGGCAGTGTAAACATTGAAGTTGTTAAATGGACTGACTCAACTCACATCGACTCATTGAGCCAGCACATATATGCGTATTGGATTGGACCAAGTTGTTTGTTAGTTGTTACGGGTAGCATTAGATCACATTGAGGCGTCATGTGATATTAAGATAAGAAGAAAATCACTTCTGACATTGCAGTTGACCAACGTCACATGACATTAACACTTTAATGTCACCCAAATACTACTTGTTTGAGTGTTTGTTACCAAAGCTAATATCAAATGACAATTACTCTTCTCATTTTTATTCATGTTTACTCTAAAACACCCCCAAATTATCAAATTACCCCTCATCTACATTTGATTGTCATTCATGTTTGTTGTAAACAACATTGTATTTGATAATTTTGAGGTGTTTTGAAACAAACATAAATGAAAGCGAGAAGAGTAGTAATTATTAAAAATGGATATGAATCCAAACATGAATGATAAATCCAGTCTCATGGACACTTCAGCCTATATTTCTATATTACAATTTTTATTTTTAAAAAATATTTAATGTACACCAAAACTAGTCTTCTTTGAAGCATATGTACTTGTAAATTGGTAAAGTGCTCATATCGGGTACGTGACGGTACTCGTGGTACACCATTTTTGTTCATTATTGTATTGTACGTGAAGTTTATAGCTTTATCTTATACATTAATATGACGATATAATATTATTTGTGCGTTTAAGTTTCTTTGGTGTTGTAAGCAACTCTAAATTTTGACTTTTTAAATTTCTAATATGATTTTTTTTAGTTGAAGAATTTAACTCTTCCATATTATATTCTATAACAAAACTTACGATTATATTGACGTACCAACACCTTACTTTTTTCTAAAATTGTTGTATTCTCATATCGATACCGTACTCGTTTCTATGAAACATAGCTAGTCTTTCATATGTTAAGTTTGTAACCAAGAAACCACATATTTTACGCTCTTCCACTCACGCTAATGACCTAATAGTGCTTTTAAGCATCATATATATGTAGCATTGTATCTAGTCTAGTAGACACATCCAACTTCAACAAACCACCTCCTACATTAATAATTTAAACTCAAGTTATATATTTTTTTTTTATAGCTAAATGTATCTCTTTCTATTAAGTTTGCATAAATAAAAAAAAACATTTTATTAATATTTTTTAAATCGAATTTTAATTTTTTAAGTTTTTATTAATATTATTTTCTGAAAAATCACATGAAGATGTTGATAGCTGCCCGACCTAAAAATCAACGGACTAATCAGGTCTATCTCAATTTTTATGTGTTGGGGCAAAAAATGCCCGATTATTTTTGGGTTGTTTTTGATGTCTCACACCCTATAAAGCCGGGATACTCCAAAATAAAAACGTATCCGTATCGGATACCGATACTCCACAGATACTCGCGTATATGTATCCTAAAAAAAATGAGGAGTAAAAAAGTGAGACAATGTTATGAATATTCAATAGAGATGTATATGATTCAATTATAGATATGCATAACTAGAATTGTTTCTCGATAAACCACTTAAAATTATACTTCTTGTGGATAAAGGTAACGAGAGAGGTGATTCAGTTAATCAACATTAGATAAAATTTGTGTTGAGTTCTTTTAATTAATGTTTATTTTCTTCAAGTATTTTACATACATATAAGTTTGGGTTAATTAAGTTTTTAGTCCTTGTAAATATTCACAGTTTTGTTTTTAGTCCCTATAAAATAAAATCACACTTTTTAGTCCCTGTGACATTTCCCTTAAACATTTTAGGGACCAAAACTATTGATG
>Ga0228710_1005019_pt1 | contig 20733 bp, 10 predicted proteins | sample MedpolnodulmetaG_FD_177995 | JGI IMG/M metagenome (GOLD analysis project Ga0228710, IMG submission 177995) | Root nodule microbial communities from Medicago polymorpha collected in Santa Monica, California, United States - pink nodules | ecosystem: Host-associated > Plants > Roots > Nodule... | reverse complement strand
CATGCAAGAAGATGAAATTTGAGACATAGATGGACGAAGAATTAGAATTGTTAATGAGATAGGATAAGGATTGAACTGAATGTGAAGGTTATGAAGAAGATGAAGGTGATATGGAAAGATATGGACAACGTTGTTATGAGGGAAAAAAAAGGTTTGAACTGAATGTGAGAGATAGAAGGTGGGTGAGTACAGAGTCATGAACCGAATGAGAGTTTGTGACTCGTTTGTTTAGGATTGTTTAGAATTTTCACACACGTGTCCGTGAAAATTCGTGGTGAAACTCCCGTACTAAACAACATTTCTCTTTTATTAATATTAATAAATTAAAAATAAATTAAAAACTGCAACTCAGCAAGAGTTGAACACAGGTCATACGAATCATCCATCAAGCGTAAACTGCTAGGCCAAGAAAGAAACATGTGATATGTGGACAACTTATATTATATATATACTCCCTCCGGTCTCAAATATAAGAAAATATTCCTTTTTTAGGTTCATTGAATAGTTAATGTATCTAAGTAATTATTTAAGTCAAGTATATGGAGAAAAATGGGAAATAATCTAGTGTGGCAACTGCCACACCATGCCTAAGAGTCGATCTGCCCATGATTATGAAGAAAGAAAAAAAATACACAATATTAGCCACAATTTTGACTAATTTGCTTTGGATATTGATCCGGTAACTTTTGTGCTTATCATCAATGTTGGTTTTGTTTATGGAAGACATTTGGTGTAGAGAGAGGGAGGGGGAGAGAGAAAAGGGAGGAAGAAGAGGAAAAGTCATACGACGACAACATTGAAGGGGATATAGATAGAGATACAAGGTGACAACGAGAGACAATATCCCCATGATGACGCCGATGTTGGCGTAGGCATTGCCGAGTGTACTGCCCCCCGATTCTCTCACTCTATTTTTGGGATTCACAAACTATTTGCTTCTAACTTCTCACACTTTGGTATACAAGGACTCAACTTTAAACTTGGATACTCAATCTTTTTTCTCCCGATTACTCAACGTTTTCACTTTGGTTATTTTTTTTCTTTCTCCCCCTAACACATCTTGATTTACGAATACAATATATAACATAAATGAATAAGTTTCACGTTAGCGATGCGATGATTTTCAAATATTGGAAATATTAAGAGTAAATTAGAATTTGGATAGTTAGGAAAGAAAGAAGAGAGTTTTGTTGTGCTGTGGCCGAAACCACTGTCCTGAAAGCAAATTTTCGGTGGACCTTCGGTGCAACCAAATATCCGGTTTTGCTTTCCAAAGTTTACACAACTGCGTGTCTGAACTTGTGCACTCGAGGCCAAACACGATGGGGCTTCACAAACAATGCCCAAGATAACAAAAGAACAATAGAAAGGAAGATAGCTTAATAGAGAGGATGATGAACTAGATTTCCACTACCACCTGTCCCCGTGCCATTGTTCTCCTTTATATTGAGTATTTATATGATGCCACTGGTACAAACTAAGTCAAATGGCATCATCTTTCCGTTGCAACATTTCTTAACAATATAAAGGATATTAATGGCAAAGAATATTGATGGATGGAATGTTGAATTTTTCTTGTAACGTACGGTCAATTGAATATGAAGATTTAAGGAGACAAACAATAATAATTGATTGCCATTATATCCAACATCAAATTCACGTTTTACAAATTTATGATTGCTCTGGTGATCAACAACAAACAAACCCAACACTAACGGTTATCGAGTGTTCCCTGGTGCATTCCTTAAGCTTCATATTTTTGTTTTCTTTTGATTACATATTTGGTGCAATGATAAATTCTTTGTTGAATTTATTGGTCAATTGTTTGCTTCTATTAAATCCTTCAATTTTTCTTCATCAATTGTTGTTGTTGATTTTGGTTTTTATGAGGAAATGTTACACATCTGCCATTAAGAAATCAACATCACGTTTGAGTAAGGAGATATGCATCTTGAGATCAAGGGTTATTGAGTAAAGACAGTGACATGAGATGGTGTTGATGTGTACGGATAGTAGCCTCAACAAATAAGCTTTGGTTTTCAATCCTATTTTTTAATATTGTTATACAATTGTCTCTAATTACTATTTCTTCTAATTTTTAGATAGGTTTATGATCTATTGCTGAATAGAAAGTTAAACATGTATTTTAGTTATTATTGATTACTGATAGAAAATGTTATGTTTCTCTAATGCAGACAGTCATTCTATCTATAGCAAATGTTAGGGGTGACTAATGCATGTGATTATTTGGTATATTTATTGCACCTTGCAATTAGAGGCTATAGATAAACTTTAATTTCCTATGTGTCCAAATGTATGTATTGGTTCCATTGTCATTGAGTCAATTTTAATGAGTTATATTAGAAGATATAGTCCCCTAAAAAAAATGAGATGTTGAGTATTTTATTAGTGTGTAAAATAAACACACGTGTTATTTTAAGCTCCACTTGACTAAACTTAAGTAAATTGGTGATGCTATTTCGCATGTTGTGTTCATGTTCAATAAAAAAAAATACATATAAACATTAGTGCAATAAGAAGAAGAAGAAGAAGGAAAAAAAAGACAGCCAGTCTGGTGAGTCCTTGATATTGCATTTTTATTTGAAAGAGACAAAGGTGTAAACTTGATTTAAAGATGAAGCAAAACATATACACAATAGGGCACCTTCTCTGTTCATCGGTTTGGTTTTATTTCTTTATATAATAATCTTCTATACAATGTTAATTAAAATATATATATGTGTATAATATACATTAGCGCCGTAGAAAATCAACGAAAGAAAACAGAGAGAATCTATACGATGCATGGGAGAGGTACAAGTTACTACTCAAGCGTTGTTCGAGGCACAAATTTTCAGAGATGGAAATTGCTTTAACTTTCACAGGTGGACTGAAACCGACAACCCGCATGCTTTTAGACGCATCAGTAGAAGGTACCATGAAGAACAAAATTGCAACTGAAATTCTTTAAAACTGCTCCTTCAATAATTGTAACACTTATTCAATATTTGTGTAAACATTCTTTCACTCTTTTTGAAATGTCTTCGTCCTTTGCAAGACTTGGATGTGTTATCAAAGTTTTGTTCATATATCTTCTATTGGTTTGTCTTAGATTTTCTTAATTTTAGATTTTGTGACAGACTCAAATGGCTCAAAGATAATATAGAGCATGTGTATTGGTTCCGTAAATTGTGTTAGAGATGAGAAAGATTTAATGTCTTCATCAAACCAACCCCCATAAATGTCACTCATGTTTCATCCATATTCATCCTCCATAGATAGATGAGTATGCATCACAAAACTAAGTATATATTAAGTAACTCTATGTAAAAAAAAGTGCATGAATTACATATCATACATTTTTATAAAGTTTGATCCTTCTTTTTTTGATCAAGCTTGATCATTCTTTTAATTCTAATAATGATCTCCAATGTATATCATGAAAAAATAAACCAACATTGGTGTTGAAAAACATACTGTTTACTAGTTACATGCGTTAGTGCAATAGAAAGAGCGGACAAACGGGCACGGGAGTGCCCGTCTGGACGCTAGTTGGACATAATGTCACGAATTGCAAGTGGTTGAATCCTGAGGCGGCCAAGGTTAATGACCGTGGGAAAAAACAAGTGCCTGAAATAAACAATCAGCCCCGTGTTGTGAAAAGAGCTTCTTCCTCCGGTACATTGATAAGTGTCAAAAAGGAGTTAAATAGACTATATATTTTAGGCACTTTGATTACTTGGTTTGCAAGTTATCCTGCGAAAAGCTCACAAATACTAAAGAATCATTCAATTATGCTTTTCACATCTAATGCCAACTCTTTGTAGGAAAATGCACGCCTGGACACTTTAGAAGCAAGAAAACACGAAGAATTGCAAAGGTCAACTCGCCATGGCGAGCTCAAAGGCGAGCGGAGGCAGAAAGTTGAAGCTACTCGCCTCCAACTCGCAATGGCGAGTAGCGAAAGTAAGCAAAGGCAGGAAGGCATAGTTACTCGCCTCCCATGCGCCATGGCGAGTGCAGGGCGAGCACAACTCGCCATGGCAAGCATATTTACTCGGGAGGCGAGTTAAGGCGGTCTAACCCCTCAGAGCTGACGTGGCAGAAACCCACTGGGGAAGAAAGCTCAACTCGCCATGGCGAGCACGCCGACTCGCGAGGCGAGTTGAGTCAGAGAAAAAAATATAAAAGGCCTTTCATTCATGAAGAGGATTATTATCTTATGCTACTTTAGGAAGAAAGAAAAGAGGGAAAAACACAGAGAGACTTTAAAGAGTAAGGAGCACAAGGATTGAAGGAAGACACAAGATCATTGAGACATCATGACTTGGTTCCACTCCATCTCTTCTTTTCTCTTTGTAAGGTTACCATGACAATGAGTAACTAAACTCTTTTTGTTGGGATTAAATGTAGTTAACTCTATTAGTATGTATTCCCTTTGATTGGGATGTTGTGTGATTCTAATTCATCTTATGATATTGATGTTATTCTTGTTTTCCATGTTTTGATCTTATGGATTTGAATTGTGATTGAAAAATACCTTTTGAATCTAGGTTAGAATAATCTTCTATCAATACTTTTGTTGTAGACATGGAACTTAGGTTGGTAATCACTTTGGATGTTGGAACTTAAAGCTTTTGTATCATTGTATAGTGTGAGACATCGACGATACAATGATACAATCGACTATTGGACCGTTTAATAGTGTGAGACATCGACAATTAAACGATCCAATAGAAATCACGATATCATTTGGACACGAATGATGTTGTTGAGCAATACGTGATAATATCGATTGATAATTAGAATCCGCAACCCAAACCCGAGAATACGTACAAGTAGGTTGATGAAGTTTAATCCCAACATACTTATTTCCCTGTTAACTCTCAGACCTTTTACAATTTCGTAGTTTAATAGTTTATGAAACAATACCATCGGAAAACCCTAGCTCAAAACGGCACCGATTGTTGAACGGCTTAGAATATCGCACCAGTCCCTGTGGAGACGATAACATAAATACTTACTTTTGATACTACATCATACATTACGTTACGTCCCTGTTGTTCCCCCACCAACATCTGCCACCATTAATGCTACTGCAACACAAGTTGATTTTCCCCCACCAATAGATGTCACCGCTGATGCTACTGCGACACAAGTTGCTGTTCCACCACCAGCAGCTGCCACTACTGATGAAAATGCGACTCAATTTGTTGTCCCAACAGCTGCCACCACTAACGAGAATGTGACACAGTCTGTTCCCCAAAGAGATGTTGCAGCAGGTTCTTTCTGTCATATCTTGCAAGATGTTTCAAATGCAATTCCTCAAGGTACTTTACCTCGGCCCGATATACCTGTTTTGGAATTGGCAGCAACTGTAGAGCACGATGACGTGCAAAAATCTTTAGAAGCAGCAACTCTCACGGTAACTAGTAATGAGAAAGTTCATTCAGTTTCGACAGTTTCTGTTCCTCCTTTTGTTACTATTGAGCACGTTGACGTGCATGATGATGTGGATGATAATGTGTCTCAAAATAGAGAAGGGAGCCCAATCTCGGCGTCCAAGGGTGCTAATGATTCCATTCCTCTTGATTTGGCAGCGGTGCATATGCCTAGTCAAGACATGCGGCCTCCTTTGCCTGTAATTGATCCAATTGCGAATGCTTCGACGGATGAATCCCAAGACATCACTACATCAGATCACGCAATTACTATTACTTCTCTAGAGAAACATAGTGTTGAGCACGTTGACGTGCATTCTGGGTCAGGCCATTCCTTGGTGTCACCCGTGATTGTAGAGCGGTCCCTTGCTGTAAGTCCTAGCATGCCCATGAAAATTCAAGAGGAGCAAGTGGTTGCCGAGTTACAACAACAAGAAGTACATCCCAACAAGAATATTCAACGCGGTCTAGATTTGTGGGACAGAGTTTGTGAATATGATAAAAGATCAGCTACTGAAGACTTCACAACAGTCCTAACAAGGAAACAGAAACAGAAAATTAAATTACAACAGGTCTTAGCAAAGCAGCCTACTAAAACCCGTTCTCGGGTTGGTAATCATCCAACTGCTCCATGAATTTTCTCTATTGGAATGTTAGAGGTATCAGTAATTCTGATACTCGGATTGCTTTAAAGAATTTATATATGTCTCATAAACCTCTTCTTTCAGGATAGATGTGGTTTACCTAACTACAGATTTCCTTAATATGTTTTTTTGTGGTTTTTGTTTTCAGCTTTTTATTTCCTTTATGTTTTCTTTTGAGGGTTTTGGCCTAGTTCCCTCTCCTTTGTAATTATTTTTCCCCTTTTTTTAAATAAAATCTCTAGAGTTTGGGGCATAGGATGGAGGTTTCTTGGGGCGCCAACCTAGTTGGTATGTCAATGTTGCCTCTTGATGCCTGTCCTCTCTCCTTGCTTATCAAAAAAAAAAAAATCTACCTAAAAAATTAGGATTTTAGTTGTTGGATTAAAGAGGGATTCTTTAATGATTTTATGTATGTTGAATTTTTGAAAGATTTTGATGATGAGATTAGGTGTTGTTGTGGATGGTGGTGGTGTAGTGATTAAACAATGATGATGATAATGATTTTGTTGATGATTATTTATGGTTAATAGGCCTTTACCCCCTTGTAATATAGGTCACTTTTGATTTTTTCCCTTATAAAAAGTTTTTGTCAGATTTCGTCCTTGTAAATTTTTTTTGTTTTAGAATACCCCCTAGGCCTGCTGACTGTGCATTTTTGTTGATGTGGCATGTTGTGTCACCTTTTTCTGATGACGTGGCGTTTGTGTTTTTTTAAATAAAAATAATTTTTTTAAAAAAAAAACTTAAAAAATTCTAAAAAAATTAATAAAATTGAAAAAAATACCAAAATATTTAAAAAGAATAAAAAAAATCTGATAAAATGAAAAATAATGAAAAAAATCTAGAAATATTTAAAAAAATTGTGGAAAAGATTAATATATATTGAAATTTACGAAATTTTTATTCCATAATATCATATTTAAAAAAACAAAATTTTCGAAAAAAGATTAATCATATTTAGAAAACCAAATTTTTGAAAAAAATTATGGAAAAGATTAAAATAAAACTTCTTACTTTTGATTTTTTTTCCATTTTTCCAGAATTTTTTAATTTTTCCGGTATTGAAAAAAATTTGGAAATATGATTTTTTTTTCTAAATATATTAATTTTTAGAAAATTTCGATATATATTAATCTTTCCATAATTTTTTCATTATTTTTTTTACCAGATTTTATAAATTTTTTCGGTATTTTTTGAAAATATTTCCAGATTTTTTTTTTATTTTTAAGATATTTTTTCGTTTTAAATTTTTTTAAAAAAAATTTATTCAAAAAAACACAAAAGCCATGTGTACCTAATGAAAAAATAAAATAAATTATACTGTCACCGCGCCACGTCATCAGAAAAAGGTGACGCAACATGCCACATGAGCAAAAATGCACAGTCAGCAGGCTTAGGGGGGTATTCTAAAACAATTGTTTTTTACAAGGACGAAATCTGACAAATTTTTTACAGGGGGTAAAGGCCTATTAACCCTTGTTTTTTGATTTTTTTTTCTTCTGGATTTTTATGAATGTTGATGAAGGTTGTGTTAAAGATGACGAATAAGAAACATAAGGAAAAATATGAAGAATTTTTCGGATATTTTTTTTTGGGATTTTTTGCCTTTTCGTTTGTTAGTTTTGGTCCCTCTATGAATTTTGTTTTTTGGTTTTTGTCCCTCTAACTTTCTGACTTAGCATCTGAAACGACACATCAATGTCGTCTGTCATATCACACGCTGCCACATCATCCTTTTTTTGCCACATACCCATTTTTGTAATAAATATGACGACAAAGACCAAAACCAAAACTTTTATAATTTACAGGATTTGTTTTAGAACAAAAAAAGATACATGGACGAAAACGAAAAACACACAAACTTACAAGGACGATCTACCTATTTAAACATAAAATTAAACATGACTCATAAAATAACTGAATAAAAAGACTTAAATTAAATAGATCCAACAAATAAAATAGAGTTTCATCATAGAACCATACCCTAATAGGGTTTAGTTACCCCTGGTAACTAAAGACAAATTACAAAGGAATAAAACATACCCTAGATACTTTCAGTGAGGATATATACCTATGTCTTAAAGCTCTTATTGCTTACTTTCCTCTTTGACTGTTTCGTTTTGAATGAAAATTATGAATGAGAGGAGTTATTTATAGGCAAAATTTCCACATGAGTTTAGGCCTTAAAACTGAATTTTTTCCACCAAAAAGTAGCAAAAAGCAGTTATCTCCCAAAATATCAAATCGGACGTACTCGGGGGGGTGGGGGACAAGTCCTTTTTGGTGCACCTATGGGCGCAGAAGTGTATTTTTTGTGCACCTGGGGGCGCATGAGTGCGTTTTCTCGTGCATAATTGTCTGTTTCTTTCTCCTTTGGATATTTTCTTCCATATAACGTGTCTTAGGACTTGGAACAAAATTTCTCCTTCTTGTAATGTATCGAGATGCCTCTTGAATCTTCATTCATTATCTTCTCAATTCTTCACAAGATGCTTTGCTTTGCCGATTTGCATGATATTTCCTTAAATTACATCAAAAACACCCTAGAATTGGTTGGTTTCGGGAAAACTGGAACTACATGACTTGAAATAAAAACATTACAAAATATCTCGAAAACCATAGGCATTTGTTCAAAAACTCCTCTATCTTGGATCCAAACTGAATAAAAATAACTGAAAAATATGCTAAGAATAGCGCAAGAAGACCTTTCATCATATGGACAATCATGTAAAAAGTGATAAATACCCCATATGGACGCAAAGCAACAAGTGAAACTTGGAGAAGCTAAAACTCTAGAATATGAGCAATTACGTAAATAGTGAAAATATCCTATTAAAGATAAAGAGAAAAAGGTGCTGCTGGGAAAAGTTACAATCTTGCAATGATGTCGTCGAGCTATAATAAGAATGACATAGTGAAACAAAACCAAAGAAAGTGTTGGAGTTTTAATGGTACTTCAAGATATCAAAGCCAATTTACATTAAGCTAATATTCCAAATTCTATTTTTTTCAATAAGCCAATAATATTCACTCAAGCAACTCTAAGCATCTATCTTTGCATGCTTCTGATTCCACGCATCTTGAAGTCGTAAATTCAAGTTATTAGGTGCTAGAAGTTATATCGACAATATCAGGGGGTATCGTAGTGGCACGATAAACAAAACCAAGTATCATATATAATAGTATACACATTTAAGCTTAAATATTGGCATGTGTACTGTGTATGAGACATAGCTTTGGGGTGTGTTTGAAGGTTTTGTGTATGCGAGAAGGTTGGATCTTAGAGCTGTAGAGTTGCATATAGGACATTTAATAGTTTACTTTGTAAAAAATTTGGTATGTGTAATGCATATGAGACATAGTTTGAGAAATGTTTGAAGGTTTGGTGTAAGCGAAAAGGTTGAATTTTAGAGTTACATAATTGTATACAGACTCCTTGGTGGTTGCTAATGCCCTCACTATTAATAATAATGAAAGCCTCATTGATAGATCCTTGTGGTTGCTAATGCCCTCACTATTAATAATAATGAAAGCCTCATTGATAGATCCTTGGTGGTGAAGATTTCTCGCATGCTTGAGTTTGAGTGGGAGGTAGTGGTAGTGGTTCATCACTCATATCTTGAAGCTAATCAATATATTGATGCGTTAAGCTAATTTTGGTCGCTCTGAGGTATACTATAGTTTTCTATGACATTTGTCCGACTCAATTTGGTCATTTGGTAGCGGCTGATGTAATGCGAGTTTCTATCCCTTATGTTATTTTTGTTTAGTCTTTTCTTTTTCTAGGCTTAGGTCCCCTTTGTAATAATAATAAAAAGAACTGAATAATTAATTCGTTATCTAATATAACACATTTAATTTGATACGAAAGTGAAATTATTTTCAAAATACCAAATTTTATTTACATAAATTGTAATTTTCTTACATTTTTTATTTAATTTTATATTTGCAACTCTAAAGTTATCATGTTTTTGTCATGTGTTAATTATTGATTGGGGGATTAGATTTTAGATCATATTCAATGCACATTGATGTTCTCCACCTTTAATGGTGCAAATAACGTATCCCAAAAAAATGTCATGTAAGTTGTTATTATTATTAATACTAGGTATTCAACCCGTGCGTTGCACGGGTTTCATTAAAATACTGTTAAATATATTTATTTTTTATTACAATATTTTTATTGTTTGAATTTGTCACAGAAACAATGATAAATCTCAAATATTATTTCTTTATGAAATTGAAGAAAATTAACCTTTACATGCATCAACTTCTCACTTTTAATCTCTTATGTCTTACTTAAGTTCTCTCATATTCATTCAAAATTTAATTTGTGTGGCGATAAATTTTCTTTTATGTTCCCTAATTATGTCCCTAAATAGTTGATGCCATTTTCTTAATGAATTATATTTAGAGCCGATTGGTATAATTAAACATACTATTATTATATTTTGGTTAATTTAAAAAATATCGTTGAAGTTATTTTCTTAATAAATTATTGTGACATTGTAATATAATATAAAGTTAGTTTTAGAATTTGATTAGTGGCTTTACATAAGGTACTTAACAAAATTTCAGTTAAAATCCTTAGGTTTAATTGTAGTTTTAGTCCCTTATTTGTACTTAGTTTTAGTCCCTTCATTTTAAAATCATTCAATTTGGTCTCACCTTAAGATTATTGGATTTAAGTTCGCGATATAGAACTGTTACCTTCAGATTATTGGATTTAAATCCACGGTATAAAATTGTTAAAAGATGTGACATGTGATCTAATAATGTCATAAAATTTCAAGAATGTCCTCAAAAAAGTCAGACAATTTTCAACGATCATTGATAAATTATATTAGAAAATATAAATCATACATTCAACGTAGATAGTTTAACATAAACTTCAATTCATTATTTCAAGTATTAACTCAATTTAACATAAAATCAATACGGGTTTGACTAAATACTTGCAATATTTTTAAAAATGAAGAAATAAAAAGTGTGATAAGTATTATCATATACAATTCAATGATTTATAATATTATTTTTGAAACGTAGTGTTATGATTATGATTAGTATTAATTTATATTAAAATATGAGCGTTATTTAAAAATATGAGAATTTGCATTGATGTGTATTGTAGGTTTATGTAAATATTCTAAGGACAATGAGTAAAAATATCACAACAAACATAAAAAGTTATTTTTTCCTTATAAATGTGATTGAAAGGAGTTGTTTTTGGTGTGTCCTATGATATTTTATAAGTTTAAAGACATGTTGTATTTTATCCTAAGATCATTTATTTTATTAGCTTTCATCTAGTTTGTCATAAGCATTTCTAGCTAATGCTCTTGAAGTGTCCTTTGTAAAGATGTAATTCCCTTTTCATTTTCTTATTTGTTTTCTTTTCCTTTTCTGATATAACCAAAGGAAATAGTGAGAATATATATTATCTTATGATTAGATTTCTTTTAGTATTATTCAATCATATATAAATATTAATAGAATAAAAAAGACGTTTACATGATTGTAAGGAACCATTATATGTCTATATAGGAGTATAAATGAATCATCGTATGTTTAACTAAGACCAAGAAAAGGAAAAGAGTGCAGCAAATAGTGCCAATGAATTAGAAAAAAGAACAAATTATAAACGATACATTTATACTTGGAAAAAAAATATACATTTATGGTTCCGAAATCCAAACAGGTATAATTAAATCTTATTTTAAAAGTTATTTGTGAAGTATAAACCGATGAGTTAAAATTCAATCTTGTATACAAACAAATTGCAACGAAGTTATAATTTACTCAAAAAACTTACTCAATAAAAATGAATTTTGTGGAGTATGATTTTATGTTTTTTTAAGAGATGGTATTATATTTAAAAGAATTGGAAAATAAAAGTAATTTTATGTATACGGTTATCAACTATATATAAAGAAACAATTTTCACAATTATTTATTCGTTAAAATATTAATGCCATTATTAAGATGAAATAAAATAATAATTTTCACAATGATAATTTTATCAAATAATGTAATTGTTAAGATAAATTAAGTACATAATATAGAAGACACACACACTATGTTTGATTGACAATTTAAATTGCAACAGTGAGATAATTTTAAGAATAAGATGACATGTTGAATCTTAACTTCTTTTAAAAGTAAAATCCTTTTATCTAGGCCAAATAGTTAAAATGTAAAAGTAAATATATGACATAACATCCAAGCTTTTACAAAAACCAAAATAAACTAAATATTCAAAGTTCTTTTCGAATCAACTTTGTCATTTGTAAGTAGTATTTTTTTATTAGATTAAATAGTTCGTAAGTCATTTAAAATTCATATATAAACTTTATTCAACCAACCATGTTTAGGCAAATTGTACATGAGATAATCTACATGGACAAATTCTAAGTTGAGTTACGTCAATATTCTTCTTGTATGAGAACATCAAAGTCTTTTATGTTTGATTTTGATTTTGTTTCTATCGTTGCAATAAGAATGAAACACATTTATATTCGTAAATTCATAGGATTGCTCTCCTTTGATGGAAGGCTTCCAACATGGACTTCCTCTCAATTCATAATGAAACATTAAGGTATAGTACCTATAACTTGAAATCAACAAAATCATTAATTGAATAAATAAATTTAAATCATAGAAAGAAAATATTAGAATTAAAGATATATACTTACACAAGTTGTCATTTCATAGACTCCCTGAGCAGCAATGATGAAACGAAAGAAAAACTATATTGTGCTTTGTCTTTTTCTCCCCATCGACATGAAAAATAGGCATATTCATATTAAATGATAAAAACAATTATGAAAGAAAGATATAAAAAAAATAGACTAATAAACATTATATCAATAAAAAAATGAAAGGTGAAATATTTTGACAAATCTATATAATGGAGTAACTTGAGTCTCTAAGGATTGTCACAAAAACCAATAAATAGTTAAGACATATGTAAATAGTAGAAAAAAACAACAAAAACTATCATACAAAATTGAAGAGTATTACCCAAAAATTGTTTGGAAAAGATGACAATGATCTAAAACTTCATAATTCAGCCCTTTCTTTCCACTCCATTTTTCCTAATCTCGTATGACACTTCTTTTGCTGGGATAGAGGGTAAGATAAAAAGACCCCAAAACCTCACCACATATTTATACACACAATGATCATGAAAAAAAATTATGACTAACTAATAATACAATGAATGAATGATGAATGTTCATATTTAGGTAATAGAAGTTAAGGAATGGGAATCAAATTGTAGTTTAAAGGTTGAAGTGATAACTCTTGAAGGTTACGTAATTAAAACTATTAGAGAAAATTACTATAACTTTCAAAATATAAAAATTATTTAATTTGATAAACATATATCAAATTTTAGTACTTCCATAAATTAAAGTACAACAACTCTTGGTTTTCAACTCTACATTTATGATAGAAATTCATTAGAGAAGGTGTTCCTTTGAAAGGTTATTAGTTATTACGGAAGAAAAAAAAGTAACTTTCACCACTATCCTTTCATATGTAAGATGCTACAAAATTAGTGTTATTAATTAAAAAAAAATCATTAACATAAATTATGGGAAAACATCTACTAAAGCATGCAATTTATTTATTTTTTTAGAGATGAGAAACATCTCATCATTAACACCACACATTAAATTGATATAGTGGAGATAAATAATGAATTTTAGAATAAGAGAGTGAAGAATAAGAGAGTGAGAATAAGCTCTTTTAGAAGTGCCACATAGACATAATGCTTGCATATGGTTAACTCAAGTTTCCTTTACAAAGATATATAGATAGATAGATAGATAGATAGATAGATTATATGGACAGAATGCTAAGAGTTTTAAGTAGCTCTGCAATTGTTATAATAAATGTGTGCATAAAACGAAGAGTCGTTATTGTATTTAGATACACAAAGCACATATATATCAGCAAGCATGCACTGTTTTTACATCTATAATTGTGCAGTACTTATGATATGAGCCGCATGTGTTATGGGGAGGACTTCACACGCGCGTGTGTGTCTCTCTCTCTCTCTATATATATATATACACACACACACACACACCTAACTGATGGACAACTAACCGACATTGCAAAAAATGAACCATTGACTTTGTTATCTAAAGCATATAAGGAAAAAAAAAACAAACTGATCACGAAATGGGCAACAAGTTTCACAAGAATCCTCTAAAGAGAATCATTATATTCATATGAGGCAAAAAAGCCGTAGTATAAGTTTTCGCACTACTTTTGTCGATATCACTAATAGAAAGCAATAATAATACTATAAGTTATAATGAGCACAAATAATTCTATTGCGACTATTGTCGAGACCACCTATCCAAATATATTAGATAGCATGACTGATATACTCCCTCCGTCCCAAATTGTATGACGTTTTGGATATTTCACACGTTTTAAGAAATGCAATTAATTTTGTGTGGGAAAGAGATATTATGAGTTGTTTTACAAAATTGTCCTTGATAAATAATATGGGAAAGATAAATGAATAACTTGGAAGAAGAGAAAGTAATAAATAGTTAAGGATATAATAGGAAAAGTAACATTAATGATTCATTGGTATTGTAAAGCGACATACAATTTGGGACAAAAAGAAATTCAAAACGGCATACAATTTGGGACGGAGGGAGTAGCTTATTTTAAGGACAAGGTCATATTAACTCCAAAGAATTCAAGTTATGATTCGCCGTTATCAACAAACCCGAATGGCGATGCAATTGATTCAGTCATAACCAATTGACTTATTAATATAGGAAGGGACTAATAATCGTAACTTTAAATGTACATGTGTAAGCTGGTAGGACCCGTGCGGAGCACGGATCGATGGTCTAGTTTATTAGAGACCGAACTCGGCCAATATAATAAGATAACATGACTTAATTAATATAACAAACAAAAGTAGGAAGAAAAATGATATTGAAATTTTTTTATAACATCTTTTTTTTTCTTGAATTTTAATAAACCAAATTCAATTAAAATTTATTTCTAAAATTTTAAAATATATTGATTCAATATAAATTCAACATTACATTTTCATTTCAATTTTAAATTAAAATTTTTATATTGAATTAAAGTGCCTAATTATTTTTTTAACTTGATATAAAATGAGTTAATAAAATAGATTACACTTAATGGAAGATATACTATGATTTATTTTTTTACAAACTGTAAGATAATATGATATACACAAATAAATATATATACATTAATTACAGAAATATAAAATAGATAAGAGTGACTTAAGAAATAGTAGATTGACAAAAATGCATGAATTATAGTTATAGCTTTTTACATGACTAATTTTTTTTTCTTGTTACACGACCAATTTTGCATTTCTGTCTCACCTAACACGTAATTGGTGTTCACATCATATACTTTTCTCACTCTCTTCTTCGACCAACACTCAAGCTTTTACTCTTAAAGTGTTTAGATAACTTTTTTTTGAAATTGGTGAAAAATATTTTTTTTGAAATATTTTTCATTTATATATATTTTCCATTTTCTAAATTTCATTTTTCATTTATAAAATGAAATTTAATTTTTCTATGTCCAATTGCAGGTACATTTCACTTTTGGTCCATGTGCTAAAACAAATTGGTGAAGTGAAGCTGATTTTTTTTTTCTGTAGATTTTCTCTACCGAACGTAATTCAATTTGACATTGTCGGATATTATATATAAACGCATAATCAATCATGATTTTTTTAACTGCTTCAATTAGACCTAATCCTGTTAGGGGAGCCAAGCTATTTTTAATTTTGTCAAAACATGGCAATGCGTGATTGCATAATTAATTTGGGGTTGGCAATAACAAAACGCAAGAACTAGTGTTATTAACACATGAAATGGAATGAACGTGAAATATGTAAGCTTATGCTCTTGCAAAGAACATTATAATGGAAGATAAAATAATTCTCTTTTCTAAAAGGTAAATAAAAAAAATGTGAAGGGCCTCTGGCCCTCTTTTGCACCAAAAATTAATTAAATAAAAAAAGGTGAATTCATAGGTACTTTGGAATTTAGTTAGGTACCGGTATCACGTAGCAAAATTATCCTCTCTTTTTTTTCAACATTTAAATTTATTTTAAAATAAATTAAAATTAAAATATGACATGACATTGATCTATTGGCTAAGGGATAATAGGTTCTCGTGAGTTTAACTCAATTGATAGAAACAATGTATAATATATGCAAAGTCTGGGGTTCAAACCCCGACCACTACAAAAAAATTGGATAAAGGATAATATACCCAACCAAACTCAACGTGCATAGTTGTGTTAAAAAAATTACCTATTGATTCATCATCATCATCAACATCATTTCCTTCTTAATTATCTTAGAGCTTCTTTAGTGGAGGTATCTTAGAGGTTTTTAAAAACATAGAACCATAACTTAGCATAATTGGTAGGGACAATGTATACCATATGCAATGTTTAGGGTTCGAGCCCCGAACACAAAAAAAAAAGTGTTGGGCCCTTGAAGGTTGCATAAATTTTTAGCATTGAACTAAAATATGTTTGAATTCTTTAAGGGTAACATGACATTGTAGGAGCCATCTATAAAACCAATTTTGAGTTATTTTTTCTCTCCATTGAAGATGATTTTAGTGTAGTCAACGAGATATAGTATTGGCTGAGAAGTTAAGCATTAACAGATGACTCATCAACATCAACAATGATATGAGGATCAAGATTTATATTATCAGTTAATTTTATATTGTTAGGAATGAGTAGCATGGCTACTAAACTAATTAAGCTATAATAACAATGAAATAAATTATAAATTGAAGGACATGACCGTCTTCCCTTTTTCTCGTCTAAATGTCAACATTGCTTTTGCCTTTAGCCACTTTATCTTTAGTTTAGTCAAAAAATTAATGTCGTGTTAGGTGGTAATCCAAAACCCAGGAATCTTCACGGCAACTTGCTATCAATAAAAATAAAAAATCAACGCGCTAATTAATCCAAAATTTCTAAATTAAATAATCATATTTTAGATATCCATATTCAACTTTTGGACCCTTAAAAAAATTCAACCTCTTGAGCATTTCTCACACATGTTTACAGAGAATACCAATCCAGAACTCAGGATGAAATATACACATAAATTTGAGTATATTTTTGCTAACAATCCTAAAAATTAAAAAGAAAATAATAACAAAGGAATTCATACAAAAATAGAGTAAAATTAATACCTGCATATTAATTTTTGGTATATATTGAATATTTTCATGCACAACCAAACTGATTTGAGACTAATTCCTCGAACCAGAAGATAAACGTGTAATATAATGATATATTATGTAATTGTACACCAAGAAAGCACTCATGAATTTTTATCATGAATCTTGAATTTGATCTTTAGAAGAAATAGATGTTCTTTTGATGAACTCCAAGCAATCTTCAATGGCTTCAGCATAAAAAGAATTGGAACTTCCATAAGATGATCTCATCTTCCAATAATCATCTTGACCTTTAACTTCTTCATCCCTAACCAAACTTCTCCTACCACTATTGTTTCTTTTGAAACCACTTTTTCTATAAAATACTTTCTTTAACATTTGAAGGGCATCACCATATGATAGTTTCAAATTATTAAAGAGCCTAAGAAAGAAATTAAACCGCTTGCGTAGCCTCAGAACATAAAATCTTCTTGGATTTAATCTAAAACCTTTGTTGCTTCCATTGCTAACTGTGTTGTAGCTCATATGACCCATGATTTGTTTAGGGTCCTTAGTTTCTAAGAAAATATGAGTTTGGAATTTTTAAGGGTATTTTTTTATTATATGAAATTGGTGAGGAAATGATGGTTGTGATGTGAAGAGAAGAGGGAAGCAAGGTGTGTAGGAATTTGAGGGTTTTTGGTCTTGTGATGCAAGACAAAGGGGTTTTTAAGAGTGTGAATCGTTGATATGTATGACTTGGGATTGGAGTTAGACTTGAGAGAAGTTGTGAATGTTCAAATAGATAGATATAGCCTATATAGATTGTTCAAATATATAGATAGATATAGCCTATATTGTTATAGATAGGTTGAGGGGACCATATACATCAAGGTGTTGAATCATTGGTAGGGTCATATGGGACAATTGGGAACCGTAAAAATGTAGAAAATGCCAATATTTCTTTTTCAAAGTAGGTGATTACAGCGGAACAAGAATATGATTGTCATTTTCAAATTAGTGAAATTCCCATTTTGGGTTGCTAGAGCACATACTATTCATTTGCTCCATAATAGTAAATTGATCTATTTTGGGGAGATATAAGGGGATTGAGGTGGTTGGGGGTGGGGGAGTCAAGTAGCGGAAGTATAAGGAGGTTGGGTTTGATCCATCGTAATTAATAATACGTGAAACACGTTTGATTTAATATATTTTATTTTACATTCATGATATGATATACATCAATACTTGATAAATATAATATTGTAAAAAATATTATTATCACTCTTTTGTTTATACACTAATATTTTTTTGGTAGGATACTATTTTTAATTTATGTTACTTAGTCGGATAGATAGATTATTTTCTTAGTGGAGGGAGTAGGATTTTGATATATGATTGTCAAAAAGATTTTAGTATAGCAAAGTTAGCAACGTTTGACTTATTAATTGGCTTTAATGACTTAGTGGTTTGCTTTTTCTCACAAAAGGGTGTGAAACCCACGAAAACATTGATGCTTTCCTCTGTATTCCAAAAAGAATACTAGGGTTTTATGGTGTGAGTGTTGTACAATCGGGCCCGTTCGAAGTCCGAATTCAGAAATCTATTTCTTTTGATGGATGTTATACAAACGTCGAAATAGTTCAACCTATCTAAACGTAACTTTCGATAACAAATTTTGTGTTTACAACCTAATTGAATTCTAACTTCCGATAGATGTTTAGTTGAATTTCAAGTATCACATGAGATCTCTTCAACAATTATCATTCCCTTTACATGCTAAACTAGTTGCAAGAATGCAAGCTACACATTTTCTCTAGTCTAATACTTATTTCACTATTGGCTTATCATTGAGCTCATTCTATTTTTTATAACAGAGAAAAGAAATAGAAAAACTACAATTAAACGAACAAGACAACTTTTACGGTGTCTGCAAACATATGACATTGAGCTCATTCTATTTTTGATAACGGAGAAAAGAAATAGAAAAACTACAATTAAACGAATACGACAACTTTTACAGTGTCTGCAAACATATGAAAACTAGGTAAAGGAGAATGAATATATAAAATATTCTAAACAATGGATTAAGAATAACTCATACACAATGATTCAATTCATGATAAACATGCATGACAAAAGTCTTCCAATGTGAAAGCTTTATCGAGGAGAAAGTTGTCCTTTGCCTAGTTTTTTTTAAAATAAATAAATTAAAAAGTGATAAATTTTTATTAATTAAATTGACACCGATAATCATTTTATAACCGTCTTTAAAGGAATCTGAGCTTTGTACATTAAAATTATAACACTAAGCTCTGACAACTAAGATATCACCTCAAAAACACCTAATACATGTAAAACCAAACACAACAATATGCACTGGTTCATTAGGGATCCATTTCAAAAATAACCAAAGGGAGATTAGTGCTTCTTGGAAGCTAAATACATTAACAAAAAGTATGTAATTCATCGGTCTAAATGTTGGGGTGAGATCGTTGCTATATTATTGTAAAATTGTTTTAGTAATCTCCATGCATTTTTTTAAAGAAATAAACAAAAATGGTATATTAATAAACTATTTTAGCATAAGATGTGCAAATAATAGGATAAAACAGTGGCAATACACAATAATAAAAGACCAACAACAACGAGATGCAACAATACAGCCACTAACACTAACGCAACCAAGACACCAAAGTGGATTAAACCACCAATGACTCAAATTATACTTGAAGCCTTTATTCTTTCGTTTAAGAATTCTGCTCTTCTCCCAACAAAAATTGCTCGCTCCCAACCAAACTTCCGAAAATACTTATGCGTGAGTTAACTCACGCTGCGTAAGTTAACTCACGCTGGGTATAACACCCGCTTGAGTTAACTCACGCAGAAGTTAAACATGAAAATACGCCTGCGTGAGTTAACTTATGCAAGTGTTAAACATGAAAAAACACCTCGCTTAAGTTAACTCATGTTGCGTGAGTTAAAGCACACAGAATTAACACTAGCGTGAGTTAACTCACGCATGAGCATTTTCAAAAGTTAGGTTGGGAATGAGCAAAACGTGTTAGAAGAAGAGCATAATTCTTCGTTTAAACCACCATGAAACTTGAACTTTTCTGAAATACCATATTAACCAACAAAGAATAACAATCTTACAACTATTCCTCCTCCTAAGATACTAACCCACCTCCTCGTCTTAATCTAAACATATCAACGACTGACATCTATGTGTGAACAGATAAGCCAAAAAGCATACTATACATTTGCCACAAGAAACCTCCCTCAAACTAGATGATACAAAAAAGACGTTCTTTCGCCATTACGCCAAACTCACCATCCTCAAAAAATAATCATCAAACTAAATCCTCTTCAAACCAAAATTTTCTTTAGTGACATGCAAAACAATTTGAAAAAAGAAAATTCAATAATTTGATTCACCT
>Ga0228710_1005017_pt1 | contig 20738 bp, 7 predicted proteins | sample MedpolnodulmetaG_FD_177995 | JGI IMG/M metagenome (GOLD analysis project Ga0228710, IMG submission 177995) | Root nodule microbial communities from Medicago polymorpha collected in Santa Monica, California, United States - pink nodules | ecosystem: Host-associated > Plants > Roots > Nodule... | reverse complement strand
AAAGTTAACCCGGAAGCAAATGTTTGCCCTAATTTTAACCTAACCCTAATGGTTAATTTTACTCTAATACCTCTGTTTAATTATTAACCCTATTTTTTCATTCTCAACAAAATAACACCTAATATCCTATTTTTTTGAACAAAACAAATCTGCCTTATCTCTTATTTATTAAAGTTAACCCGAAAGCAAATGTTTGCCCTAATTTTAACCTAACCCTAATGGTTGATTTTACTCTAATACCCCTGTTTAATTAGTAACCCTATTTTTTCCTTCTCAACAAAATCACACCCAATCTCCTATTTTTTGAACAAAACAAATCTGCCTTATCTCTTATTTATTAAAGTTAACCCGGAAACAAATGTTTGCCCTAATTTTAACCTAACCCTAATGGTTGATTTTACTCTAATACCTCTGTTTAATTATTAACCCTATTTTTTTCTTCTCAACAAAATCACACCCAATCTCCTATTTTTTTGAACAAAACAAATCTGCCTTATTTCTTATTTATTAAAGTTAACATGGAAGCAAATGATTGCCCTAATTTTAACCTAACCCTAATGGTTAATTTTACTCTAATACCCCTGTTTAATTATTAACCATATTTTTTCCTTTTCAACAAAATCACTCCTAATCTCGTATTTTTTTAAACAAAACAAATCTAACTTATCTCTTATTTATTAAAGTTTACCCGGAAGCTAATGTTTGTCCTAATTTTAACCTAACCCTAATGGTTGATTTTACTTTAATACCCCTGTTTAATTATTAACCCTATTTTTCCTTCTCAACAAAATCACACCTAATCTCCTATTTTTTTGAACAAAACAAATCTCTCTTATCTCTTATTTATTAAAGTTAACTCGGAAGCAACTGTTTGCCCTAATTTTAACCTAACCCTAATGGTTGATTTTACTCTAATACCCCTGTTTAATTATTAACTCTATTTTATCCTTCTCAACAAAATCACACCTAATCTCCTATTTTTTTGAACAAAACAAATCTGCCTTATCTCTTATTTATTAAAGTTAACCCGAAAGTAAATGTTTGCCCTAATTTTAACCTAACCCTAATGGTTGATTTTACTCTAATACCACTGTTTAATTATTAACCCTATTTTTTCCTTTTCAACAAAATCACACCTAATCTTCAATTTTTTTGGAAAAAAAAAATCTGCCTTATCTCTTATTTTTTAAAGTTAACACGGAAGCACTTTGTTTTGTAGTATTGTTTTTATTTCATATCGGTACTTTTTCTATTTCGACAACGTTGGATTTTCTTTTTGTCAATAAATTATGCCATCAAATTTATATGTCATGTTACCATAACAGGGTTGATGTCATGGAAATTGTTTAATATTGTACATTAAAAATGTTTGCGGCAATTAATTTTATGAATTGAATCATACTATTTTTTCGATTCAAGTAAAGTTTTTACTTTTTTATTTCCGCTGTATTTGTTCTCTTATATGACCCGGGCGTCAGCATGGGTCAATGGTCTAGTTTTAGTTATAAAGTAAACATTTGCGCCTTTGTATCAACTATCAAGGAAACTAGTTGAGTCTCTAACCCGCTTGATACGTCAATCATGCTTGCTAGCTCAACTATTTTAACATTCAATCCTTTGGGGTCAATTATCACTTTTAACATTTAAAAGATGTATCATATCAAAAATTGGATTTTTTTTTTTTTTTAATTTTATTCCCGTTTTTAAATGATTTCGTTAGTGAGATAAAACTTTAACTTCAAATACGCATCACCAAGTAAACTCTACAAAAATGATATAAATTGGTATTAAAAAAAGGTTAAATAAGTTTTAATTCCCTATAAATATATCTTATTTCATTTTAATCCTTACCTAATTTTCTTTTTAGTTCTTGCTTTTTAATGAAAGTCCACATAGCAAGTTTAAAGTGACTTTTTTTATGTGTCATTGTTAAGATCTTAAAATAATATTAATTTAATAATTTAAAATTGGAAATTCCTTTCATTATGCTCAACGTGAGTTAATGTGTTAAACATGTGCATGGTTAATATTTAATGAAATCAATATCTTAAGTTATGTTAAAGATAACATTTATAAGATATTAGTGTTAACAAGTGTTCTAAAAACACTTGTTAAAGTATCAAATATAACAATATTGAATTTTTTATATTGAATTGAAAGTGGTTTTCTTAAGAATAAATAAAAATAATTGAAATTGGTATATTTTAATTTCTTGAAAGTTTAAAAATATATTTATACTACAAACTTAATTTATTTTATTCTTCAACAAGGTCGATCATGACACATATTAGCAAGATCTCTTTTTAATACACTCTAAATTCAATTTATTTGTTTATTTTGAGTCCAATGGGTGCCAATGTACATAAAAGATTAATAGGTTGATATATATAATTATAGAATCTAATGAAAAATAAACTTTACTAATTAATACCTAAATGTTTATTAGATTTTTTTTTAAAAGAATGTGTATTAGATTATATAAATATATACATATACTTTTAAATATTTAGTTAAATCTTTTAAAAACTTTACAAAGACACATATTTTTTGTAACATTATGATTTCCATGTGTTGTTTACGTTTAAAATGATGCGTGCACATAAACAACTGAATTGGTTAATGAATTTTCCCTAAATACAAATGATATCTGAGTTCCATTCATGGAAAATCCGAATTACAAAATTTTAGTTCCCCTCTCATGCGAATATCAAAATGATAACATGCGTCAAAATCATGTGAAGTCTGCAATGTTTTGTATTGCAGAGAGCCAGAGACAATTTTTGCAAAATGTATGCGCGAAAATTTGTGACATCTCATACTTTATTTTTTATTTTTTTGAAGGAGCTTACTAAGAAGATTGACTGCACTTAATAGTACCAAGTATACCACTTTACAAAAGGAGATTAAATCGATTAAAATTCTATAGCACTAAAACAACTAAACAAAACAAGCTTCCTAGCAAAATTCAACTTCAAAATACTTCCTACAAATCTTATTCAGTTATTCCTCATGGAGCTTCTTTCATCTGCGTCATCTTAACAAATCTTCCCCACAGTAATCAACATGGAGATAGAGTTTTCAAAACATAAAAAGTTACAACTGAAACAAACAACAATTATACGTATAAATTAAATGAACGAATATGGAATTGATGCCACGACTACTGCAGTAAGAAACCAGCTCTTATTATTCTCTTTACATACTATAGTATAGATGCAAATGCACACTACTAGTATTTAGTTCAGTTTTCCATGTATTCAAGGTGCAATTTCAGATATGCTCGGAAAGTTGGTTTCCTTTCGATGGAAGAGATTCGTAGTGCTTTAATCGGTATGAAAAACCTCAGTTTACATCTTCCCTTCTTCAAGAATCAGTGGCATAATATCAAGCAGACGTTATTCGATTTTGTGTCACGTATGTTTTTTTTTTGACAAATGTGTCTCGTCGTATTGCTGAACCAATATGGATTTAAGATGCTAATAAGACTGTTATTACTTTGATTCCTATAAAAATGAGCCTTCCATATCTCATTTTAGGCTCGTTGCTTTGTGAAGTGTGAGTGTGTGACCCAGGTTATTTCTTGTTACATTTTGGTTTACGTAATCTTGCAAAATCAAAATAGCTTTATCCCTGGTCGGAGCATTATTGATAATGTTATTGATTTGCAGGAAACCACTTATTCTTTTAGGCATTTGCACGCAAAAGCTTCATGATTTATATAGCTTCACCTTGAGAAAAGTTATGATTGTCTTGAATGGATTTGTATCATATCTTATATAAACCAGTTTAGCATTCCCGATAAATAGAAGGCATATCTCATTGTATCTGACGCTGTACGGAAGCGTAGGCTAGCAAGCGCTAAACCTAGATAGAAAAGAACAAGTTTGCAAGCGACAAACTTGTGAAAATAGGGTTCCGGAATCCACCACAATTGAGAGAAAATCTCGAATAATTTTATTGAATCGAAAAGTGTGTCTCTTAGGCTACATAAGTTATGCTTATATAGTGAAAGAAATAACAAACCCGTGGGCCGAAATAAAACAAAACAAAATAATAATAGAAAGTTCTAAAAAATTAATAAGATTTAGCTAAATAATAAATACTACTAAATTACTAATAAAACCCTCCTGCATCATCAGTATCCCATCTGCTTTTCTTCGAATCAATTGGATGGAATGAATAAATTGTTGATCTTATTGAGTTTACTAGAGGGATACGTTAAACAGGCCTCTCTATCTCCTTCCTTTTCGTTATGTCTTTGAAGAGACTTGGTCATAAGATTAGAGAATCGGACATGGAAATGTTCCCTTTGTTATCTCATAATAGTGCATGATATGAGATTTAGATTTGGGATCAACCCATGAGCTGCCTAGTTTAGATACAAAACTCAGACTTTGCAAGACTAAGATCAATATTACAAATACTCAACGAAGATATAAATTTTTCCTCATAAAACAAAGACATTGTTTTCATAAGAACCAAAACAAATGACAATGTTATGAACAAGAAAAAAATGACAATATAATTAGTAATTACTATGATATGCCAGCTAAATAACTGACTGAGCCACCAGCAACTCAGAAAGAAGCAAACATCTAATTAGTAATTACACAAAAAAAAACTGCATGGACAACTTGTTTTGCTTGAATTTCAAAGTTTAAATATAGGATCAGTCCGTGAGTTGCCTGGTTACATACAAAATTCAGACTTTGCAAGACTATCAATCGTGTTACAAATACTCATAAGACATTTTTCTCATAAAAACCAAGACAAAAAAAGAACATCGTAGTATAGTGTCTATCATAATAACTGACTGAACCACGAGCAACTCAGAAGCAAGCATTAAGAAACTGTCTAAATGGCCATGAGTTACCTGGTTTAGATACAAAATTCAGACTTTGCAAGACTATAAACCATGTTATGTTACAAATACTCAGAAGACATTTTATCTGACAAAAGAAAGAAGACATTATTTTCATAAAAACTAGAACAAATGATAATATCCTAGTATGGTGTCTTCCAAAATAAACTGATCGAGTCATTAGTGACTTAGAAGCGAGCATCTAATTTATAATTAAACATTAAAAAGCTGTTTAAATTGCCAAATTCTGTCACTTAAAATTCAGACTTTACAGACTCTCAACCATTTACAAATTCAGTAATATACTAGTCAATCTCTCTTCCCATATCTGACTCGGACTACATGACTCATACCATATGGCCATCTACTCCTTGGGACTAGGGCAAGTAAGTAAAATATGCGTAACTTGATTCTCAACACCTAAAATCATTGTTTCTTCCCATATCTGTCTTGAACTATATGACTGAATTGACTGTATGAAAATCTGACTGCGGCTAATCCTCATCCTCCATGATAGCCTGAATACAAAAGTGATAGAACAGATCAGATATAGCTAATTAATAGAATAATTTTTCTGATTTATTAGAACAAACTCTGGGAAATTTATCTTTCCAACAGAGATAAGTTAGATTTATTAGAACAAACTCTGGGATATTTATCTTTCCAGCAGAGATAAGTTACAATGAATAAGGAAATACTGTAATAGAATAACGAGAGCATCCGAGGTAATTGGCTTCAAAGTTGCTGAGGAAATCATATTTTAGGAATGAGGGTTAAATTATAATTCAAGATATCAACATTATTCAAACATACAAGGTATAAGTTATAACAGTGTCTAATCACAGTGCAGCGTCTACCAACATTGAACTACAAAGGCAATATCAAATCTAGGACTGTTCACCCCGTAGACATTCGTGATATGCAAGCCAATTACTATGTAAAATCTTGAACAATGAATATTCAAGTTAGTGAATGTCAAAATCTCTTTTTTAACTTATATCAAATGAGTTTGAGATAACTTTTACTATTTTTGAGTAAATTTTAAAAAAAATCCATTTTTAAAAATACAAAGCAAAATCCATTTTTTTAGAATCTAAAACAAACGGCCCTAAAGCAAGCAATGATTGAACAATAAACTTCAAGTTTTCATAATTGTGAATTTCATGAAGAAATAAAATGGTTGAAGCTTATTCTAAATATCAAAATCAAATACAATTTCAAAGGAACTAAAAACTAATCTCCGACAAGATTGATTAACCAAGAAAAGATTAAACATGATGTAAGGATTGATAATATTGTTACCACGGTGTTATTAGGTTTTAATGGCACACGACTTAATGTTGGAATCAGCATAAGATTACATTACTATGCATACATTACGCTTGTTATTAGAAAAACAAGAGTAGTGATACATAGACCACCTTAGGTAGCATGTACCATTTGTACATCCACATACAATTGTGACATGTGTTCACGTGGTCCCACAAACACAAAAAACTCACCTTTTGTGTCTCTCACATACTCTCACAAGGGGGTGGTACAATGTGTGTATGGAGAAAAAGGTGTTCATGAAACATTATCCGAAAAACAAAGGAACAGTGGTTAAGCATCGTTTTTGCAGAATAAGGGTTCAGGGATTGAATCCCTCTAAATCCTTTTTTCCCATATCTTGTGGAATGGAAGGGTCGAACCCGATTTGCTTAAATTTTAAATTCACAGCAAATGATAACCGTTACACCAGCAAACGAATATCGTAACTTCAATGCAATACTAATATATGTAACAAAGTCAAATAAAAAATCAATGGAACTATATATAAACTATGACCATTTATAAATTTCCAAGAAAAGATTAAAACATGTAAGGATGGAATTACTATTACCAAGGTACGTAGTGTATTAGATTTTAATGGCACACGATAAGACCTCATCAGCATCATCATCATCCCATACTTGGGCCTGGAAAGTTGTTATAGCATGGGTGTTGGAAGGATCTTCTTCTGTTTTTGCTTGAAAGGTGATGTAATACAAATCACCACCACCACAGGCAATAGCAGTGGTACACTTGACAAGGTCATCAAACACAAAACTTGTACCCTAATAATTAAGAGCAGTTATTATCAGTTTAGTTAATGAATAAACAACACCCCTATCCAGTTTTCGGCATTTTGCAACAAGAAAAGCAAGGAAGGAATGAAGGAATTGCAATTCACGTGTATTCCTCCGCTCATTTATAAGCAAAAAAACAGAGTTTTGTTTTTTTTTGTTTGGGCTTTTGCTTTGTTTATGACCCGCCACAAACCCTCGATAGTTTGTTTTTTTTTCTTCTTTCTTTTCGCTTCATCATTTACTAGCAAAATAAAGTTAAACCACCACTAATATAGATATTATCTTCCTAGAAAATGCATGATATTAAGAATAGATTAATTGTGAAGCATTGAATTTCATGACAGTAAGTAAATGAGACAGCGAAAGAGCATTTTACACCAATAATGTACTAACTGCATATTGATATTCCATTGAAAGCACATGCAGTTCATGCATTACACCAATTATATGAGAATGGTTGCTAATTGGACAATCAAATCATTAGAAGAACGTTCATCATGAATTGTGAAACGCACTTGAAACCTATTCTTGACAGCCCAAAGGAGATTCAAAAACAAGGTAGTTTGCCGCTCCAGCACCAGCTCATAATTATTCAGTGTGAGCTTCACTAACTTGGTCATAGTCCTTGATTATTACTCCTTGTTGTCCCATTTAGACTAGTGCTCATCAAATAGCTCTCTACAGGTAGAAATAAATAGAAAATTTAGGTTGCAATTGGAGCATTATTGATGAATGTAATAATGTCAAGAACTTAGATTTTTTTTGTTGGAAATTATCATATATTTAAGTATTTGTTTTGATTATTTTTTGATATTTTTTTTTTTTTTAAGGAAGTTTTTGACTTGTTTTGATGATTCATTTTACTAAACTGAATGACATTATTCTCAATTATGCTTAAACATATTATTGTCATACTGAAGTCGTATTTAACCATTTTAAGGTTTTTTTTTAATTTTGGGACCAATATGCGTATTTATTGTCAATTTCAAAGATAATTTGAACAGAAATGTAATTTATTTTTGGGTTAATTAAGTAAATGGCTCCTATAAATATTCATAATTTTATTTTTAGTCTCTACAAAATAAAATCGCACTTATTTAGCACTTATACTTGAGACAGGACTGTAAATGGATATTTCCTTTATTTATTTATATGTGGGGGATATTCATTTAAAGTGGGCTTAATTAATGATTTGGTCCCTTAAGTTATTTATTGGTTACATTTTGGTCCCATAAGTTATTAACGTTACAATTTGGTCCCTTAAGTTAGTATTTGTTAGCCAAATAAATCCTCACCGTCAGTCTTTTGCTAAAACGTTAAATAGGCACATGTGAACGGTGACGTAACAATTTGCAATGTGTATCCACCTTAGACATTGGCTTAACGGTGGGGACGGTGGGGATTTATTTGGTTGACGGAAGATGACTTAAAAGGACCAAATTGTAACGTTAATAACTTATGAGACTAAAATGTAACCAACAAATAACTGAAAGGACCACTTCATTAATTAAGCCTTTAAAGTATGTTAAGTTAAAACTAAGTGATTGAACTCAAATATTTAATGAGTTTCATCAATGATGAATCGTTTACACGAACCTGCATTTGATTTCATGAAACAATTTTTTTAATCATATTTTACTTATCTTTCGGTCGTACTTCGAATGATTAGAGCCGCTTTTCATAAGAACTAGAGGTTAAAACAAAATGATAATAATATACGATTGTTAACGAAAAATCATGTTTAATTTTTAGTTATTAATTCCTAAATTACTGAATTTAAATCAGAACTGTCCGATTTTGATCGAATGCGAACCAAAATATGATTGTGTAGTGTGAAATACTATTGTTTATGTTAGGTAGAGTTTATTGATTAGCGAATGTTATTTTTAGTGTGAAATATATCTTTAAAAATAGATCTGAATTGATTTAGAAGAAATTAAGTACTTAACATATTTGATTTCGATTTAAATGTTTATTGTTTTTATAGCAAATGCCTAATTGCTTGCTCAGATCAGGTAATATATCTTTTGCGGTTTCCAGCATGACTGATGATATTCCTGAGGTATATTTATTGTTCTTTAGGTTCATAATTTTGCATTCTCATATATCTAGTTTTCCTTCATGAAATTCACTTTTATGATGTCATTCTATTTCAAGAGAAATGTGTGCTTCTTAGTCATTTATTTGATCCATTATGCAGGCTGACACCATCTTATGGGACTGGAGGGACCAAGGGTATTTAAACCCAGTTCGGAGTCAAATGAATGGGAGTGAGTAATTTATATGTATCACTGCTTATTTTATATGTTTTGATTGAGGGTGTTGGGTTAGTGCTAAATTTTGATTGTGGGCGAAGTTATCTGTAATTTTTCTTGGAGACTCTTATATCTGTACTCTTTTGATTCACATTTAGTCCGTGTAAAAAAATTCGTCGGCATTTTAGTCCCTGTAAAATTTTCCATCAATATTTTTAGTCCCTATAAAAAATTTATGTTAGCATTTTCAGTCCCTAAAATGCTAAAGAAAAATGTCACAAGTACTAAAAAGTGTGATTTTATTTTATATGTGATTTTATTTTATAGGGATTAAAAACAAAATTCTGAATATTTATAGACATGTTTATTTAATTAACCCTTTAATTTTTTTTAGGGGTATTTGAAAATAGGATTAGAAGGTGTGAGAGTGTGCGTGAATGTTAGGAAAAATTCCATATTTAAAAAAAAAATGCAAAGCCCCTCTATGATGTTGCATGTCCTTTCTGCGTAAGTGATAGTGCCACACAAACAGATAACAACCATGTCATTTTGACCGACGAAGGGGGTAAATCGACAGACGTTTTACAAAATCTAAGTTTTTTTCTTTTCGGTTTCACAAATTTCAACCAGGTAATTGCACATAATTACAATTTCATAGGTGTTTGATCATTTACTCGAATTTTATTGTCAGCTTGATTGGCTCCTAAAACGTTATATACTCCCTCTGGCCCTTCTTGTAAGATTACTTTACAAAAATCACGGGTATTCCTTCAAAAAAAAATCACAGGTATTAATAAAAGTTGTTGATTTAATAAATTTGTCTAAAAAATGTGTTACTATTACTAAATTATCATTTTTGTATAAATGCATTTTATGTTGATTTTTCATATTTAAAGAGAAATGGTCGTATTAATAAGGGTATAGTCTGAAAAACATATATATAAAAATTTGTAGATAGTTTTATATTTATGGATAATTTTTTTCCTTCACAATAGTCTTATAATTAGGGACGACGGAGGAAATATATGTTTCCTCTATTGAATCTATCATTCTTGATAACTGTGAAATAATACAACTCAAGCATCCTTATGAATTTATTGCACGGAACAAACCATTTTCCACGTAATCATTTATACGATGATTTTTTAAAATTTTTTTTTTTCTTCTTGTTTTTAAATATTATTAAGAACGGAAAATGCTAAATGTTGTCTTAGGGGCATTGGTTGAACATGATCAACGGCAATTAGGATCATTTTTTTTAAAAACTCGGTATCCGATCCAAAAATAATCAACTAATTCGAGAGGACCAATCTCACCGCCCACTTGCGGGGGCCCCTTTAAAGTCAGAGCAAGCTCTGTATGGACTTAACCCACCGAAATTGGCACCAGAGAAAATCGAACCTGAGACCTTTGGAGGAGCAAACTCCAAGATCTCAAGTCAACCACTAGGCCAACCCCAAATAGGTTGGCAATTAGGATCATTAAATCTAAGTACATTTAAGAAATGCATGATACTTCGGTTGTAGTAGGAAGATATTAGAATGCATTAATCTATCTTCTTAGTATCCACAAATATGGTTCATGAAAATTTACTAGTTTTAAACAAATTGTTAATGAGCTATGTCAAATGACTTTGCATCCAAATCATAAATCAGTTTCTCAATAACATAAATGAATTTCAAATTAATCATCAAACAATTCATTAAGCCATTAAAGTATAAATTAAAAGCTATCATTAAATGTATTGTTCGTAGGTATAATTCATATGATAAAAAATTGGGTCAGGCTAACCGGTGCCTTCGGAGCACTAGTTAAGCATATCTAAAAAGGAAATTATTATCATAAAAGAAAGTTGCTTTTGACTTTACATAAACATTTGATATGTAGAGCGTAAATTCAAATATGCAATTCTTCACTTATCTGCACTTAGTGTGTGTGAGCTATGACGCTAGCCTTTTAGATTAAATAAGAAGTAATCACTTAATTAAATAATACTTTAATTAGAGTCTCTCTAAACAAGTAGTGCATTTAACCCACTTGGGTTGGCCTAGCGGCATTGGCTTGAAACATGTGAGTGTGCTCCTCCTCAAGGTCTCAGGTTCGATTCTCTCTGGTGTCAATTTGAGGGGGTTAGTTTAACTTCTTCAAAAAAAAAGTAGTGCATTTATATGAGTTGAGACTTGAGACGTTGAATACTATGTAGGAGATTCAAAGTTCGATCCCGCTAAAATATAAAAATCCTCCTCCTTAAACAAATTTACCACTACTATATATTTTCCAATTAAAAAAATGAACTTTGTTTATATAGATTTAAATTACTAGAAGTTTTGTAAGACTTGATCATCAATTGGTCTCACTAAGGTAGTATATTGTTTTATTTTTTGTCAATTAGCGTAGTGGTTAGAATCCACTCTTCTTAAGGTGAATAAGTGGGGTGTTTGGGGATCAAACTCCGACCCCTACATATAATAATGCATATCTCTGTCAACTGAGTTATACTCACGAGGATAAGGTAGTATATCGTTTGAATTGAAATTAGTGATAATAGTCAAGATAATGAGATTAAGGAAAAGTATCCAAAGAATAGCAAAGCATGTGATGAAAAGGGACAACCGAAGGGTGATCCACAAGTTAAGGAAGTAAAAAGAAGCATGAGAGAGAGGAGGTCTAACCCCAAGTTTGTTGATTAATAAGGTTAAAAGGGTATCCAAGGGGAGAAAATTGTTGTATACACATGTTGTTTGGCTGAGAAACACATGTCAAAGACGAAAATACCCTTCGGTAGTTAAGTACCGAGGAAAACTAAAACTGGCTGCAGTTAACTACCGAGGAAAACCTCGGCAGTTAACTGCTGATACATGCTGAACATAAACAGAAACAAAAACTCAGTTTTCATTTCAGTTTCAAACACCAAAACTTCTCCAATTCCATCAATTCCTTTTTTGAGCAAAATCAAGTGAATCATCTCCATTTAATCATAAGTTAGTACCTTGACTCATTTTTAATCATAATGTTAATTTGTGCAGGTTTTTTTAAAAAAAAATTGGTAGTTTGCATGTGGTTAGGGTTGATGTAGGAATTGAAATGTTGATGATTGCATGTAGTTTATAAATGAATGTAGTTGTTGTAATTGATGTTTGAATGATGTTAGAGTATAATGTGGTTTTGAATGGTGGCAAAAGAACACATTTTGAGTATGTTTGATGCTTTGCACACAAAGTTTTGATAAAATGCCCCAATGAGAATTATATTGATTATTGAGTTAGTCTAGGTTATGGAAATGATGTTAATTGTAGTATGATAAAGTGCATACTGAATTAGGTTGAATGTGGTTTTGATTTTCACTGAATATGGACGTTTATGTTTAGTTTAGGTTATGTTTAGGTTGAATGTGTATGATAATGCGTTTGATTATTTACGTTTGAATGTGAATGATAGTGTGTTTGATAATGTTTAGGTTGAATGTGAATGTTTGATAAAGTAGTTGAATGTGAAAGTTTAGGTTATGTTTAGGTTTAATGTGTTTGATAAAGTGGTTGAATGTATAAGTTGAATGATGTTAATTTTTTAATTTTTTGTGTAGATATGTCTGATCAGGACCCGATTAGTGTGAAAAAATGGGTTTAGTGTGAAAAGGGAGGGTTTTCCCGAGAGGAAAACCAGAATTTTGAGTTGCTATCTGGTGCAGCTCGCGAGGCGAGCTGGTGGCGAGTTGCACAGTGACAGCATTCCTTGTTTCGCGTTCTTGTGTCTTTTTCACACATTTCTGTTTTGAATTGGCCTTTGGTGTAAACATGAAAGTTTTAGAGAATTGTGTTAGTTTTCCAATGACTTTCGTTTGACGTAAAAATGATTTTTAGATTTTGAGTTATGATAAAAATACTCCAAGTATGTCGCGGTAAAATTTTATGAAAATTCAGCATAACTATTTCTAAGTCAACCCAAAACTTATGGTTTGTTTCTAAACTTCAAAACTTGAGTATTGGGAATTCATTTAAGGTGTTTAAGAATATTTAACCTATGATATGATGGATCTAACTTGATTTTGTTTTGAAAACGAATTGATTTTGCAATATGAGAGAAACCATACGAACTTTGCAAAGTTTGAAATTAAAGTGAATTGGCCTATGAGATGTTGATGTATACACCACTGCACTCATATGTGATTCATATATATGCTTAGTTGAGGCTTTCAAACATGTTTGTTTAGTTTTGTCGGATAACTTGGAAAGTGGTAAAATGATACGAACTTGTCGTAATCATGTGATTCTTAGAATTGGCCTAGGATACTCATATGTCAAAGCTACTATGAACATATGTGAGTAATGCATGTGTTTTTTTGAGGCATTTGATTATGTTTGCTTAGTTTTGGTTGAATGTCTTGAATGGTGATTTTCCTTGAAAATGTTAACTTTGATGAATAATGTTAATGATGTTGAACTTAATGACGGTGTTTATGTCTTTGTTTATGTTGATGAGTTGTGGTATGATAATCATGTTGTTGGTTGTTGGTGTGAATGATACATGCTAAATGTCGATTGTTGATTGCGAATTTATACATGCTTAATGTTGATAATTAGATGTGGTGATTGCATGTATCGAATTATGTTGTTAAATTCTTATATGCAATTTGATGATGATAATTGTGGTGCTTGCATATATGAAAGGTGTTTGTTTTTTGTGATGATCATTTGATGAATGATACATGCTAAATGTCAATTGTTGATTGCGAATGTATACATGCTTAATGTTGATATTTGGTTGTGGTGATTGCATGAATTGAATTATGTTGTTGAATTCCTATATGCAATTTGATGATGATAATTGTGGTGCTTGCATATATGAAAGGTGTTTGTTTTTTGTGATGATCATTTGATGAATGATTGGTGATAAACATGTTTATGTTATGTTGTTTGTTGAACATGTTAAATGTTGATTGTTGATGGTGAATCCATACATGCTGATTTTGATAGTGATATTGTTGGTGAATGCATGTATGCAAAATGAAGGTGATATATGATATTATATCCAATGTTGGTGAGTGTATTGTTGAATATATATTTTTTGGTGTTGAGTCATATATTCATGCATACATGGTTGATGTTGATGGATTTTATATGTGTGGTGATGTTGATGGATTTTATACCCGTGGGGTGACGTTGATGATGTTTTTCTTGCATTATGAGTTGACGACATTGTCGTAGTTAATGGAACCGTGTCCATGTAGGGGTTGTGTCTAGGCTCATTACATACATTTGATGAGTTTGTTAAATGCGTCATATTTGATTATGTGTTTGGTGAATTTTGGTGATTTATGTGCATTGGTGAGTTTGGTGAATTGTACACTTGGTGATATTTGGTGAATATGTGAAGATGTGTACTTGTTGATGTTTGTTGTTAATGGTGGTACTTGTACATTTGATGATTTGAATTGATGATGTTTATTTCGGTGAAAATAATGAAGTGTAATTTATATGAACGTGATTTTATGATCTTTTGGTGATGATGACTTTCTTGCTTATGCTTTGAAATGATGAATTGTATTTGTTGAGTTAATTAGGCTAAATGAAGAATAAGGCGAGTAATCCTTTCATTGATTGATGTTGATAAATGATGAGCTTATGACAATGACTTGATTAGAGATTGAATATGCTTGTTATGCCATGTTAGAATTGTGATAGTGATGACATGCTGTCATTACGTAATTTTGGAACTTATTTCGTCAAATTTGATAGAGTTCAGAGCAATATGAATGTCCAGAGGCGTTAGGAAAGCGAGAAAACAACCAAGAGCTCGAAGCAGCAAAGCGCGGCACGATTGCTTACATCGTGACGCGATTTTATAAGCAGAGAGGAAAGTTTTGAATTGCTGAAAATCGTGACACGATTGCGGGAGGCGTGTCACGATTGTAAAGAAGGATCTCGAAGGACTCCAGGTTGTTATGAAATCGTGACACGATTGGACACAAGCGCGGCGCGATTTTCTCGATCAGAAAAGATTTCTTATTTAAACAGAAGTCAGTGCCAGAACTAAGGGTTACGATTTTGGAGAGCAAAAGTTCGATTTTGAGACTTGAAGACTGCTTGAAGGGTGATTTCTTCATCCTTAATTCAGTTCATGTATGTTTTAATTATGTCATTGATTATGCTATTCATTAACTCAATTATGAGTAGCTAAATCCCTCGGAGATTGGGTCTGAGATGAATCTGTGTAACCCTATTTGATCCATGTTGCTTTGAAACTCTATTTATTATGAATGACAGTCTAGTTTTTATTCAATTCAATTGTTCTTAATGCTTTTATATCTTGATCACATATAAATCTGATTTAGTGAGAACGAATGACTATTGACCCTAGCTTTCGACTTAGACCTAATTGAATTGTTCTAATAAACATGGTTAGTCTATGAATGGATAATCGTTTATTAGTGATGTTAGATTAACGTACTGTAAACCTTCAACGATTATTAGACCACCTAAGGAATTAGGGGCTGTAGTTTGAGAAGAGGGTCCTAACTCAAGGGATTGATTAGGACTATTTTGTTAATTATCATGAACTAGAAATTTATTCATAAGAATAAGCAAAGTATACCAACTAGGGAAACACTAGAGGATTCGACAGACCCGATCTCATCCCTCTCCATATATTTCTAATCAACCTTTAGTTTTAGTTACTTGATTTCATCAAATCAAACCAAACCAACCGCCTAGTGGCAAATTAAAAGAACTTTATACATCTTTCTGAATAACGTAATTGAATTATTGAATTTAAAACCAGTCCTTGAGAAGCGATATTTTTACTACTTCGATAGTATTTGGTACACTTGCCAATTGTCTATCAGATAGCATGACGTGTATGGAATGGGGGACAATATTCATATAATGTTAAGGGATGGTTATGTATATGTGTCATGCATGAAATCCTTGAATGTTTATAATTGTTTATGTTTGATTATGATTGATGTGAACATAACCCCCAATGGCTTGTGGTGGACCGCCTACTTATTTGTATGAATGGGTAGACGGCGTGCATGATTGAACTTTTAGCTTGCTTGGTGAGTTGCTTGAGGATAGCAGGAGCTTCCTCTGTTTATTTGTTTTAGAGTCTTAGTATAGGCTCTGATGTAGGTTTTCGGTCTGTATTTATTTGGATTGATTATGTTATTGAGACTTTATCCATATGTGGATGTTTGGAGTTTATTTGAGAATTGTTTATATGCATGCTTTGAGATAATTTTGGAGAACGTAATGTCTATTACACGAATAATTGCATTATTCGCGTGTTTTATCGCTTTAATAGAAGTAGGGCGTTACAATTGAAAGTTGGATTATAGGTGTTTGATCAAATGTCTCAATGAAATTTTGTTTGTTTTTTGGATTGTTATTGATGAAATTAGTTAGAAATTGGTTTGTTATTGTTGATTATAGTTAGTTTAACTGCAATGTGGTAGTTAATGGACTGAAATGACACTGCCGAAATTTAAGTGTTGTTGTTGAATAGTTAGAAATGACGCAATATCCATATGAAAAAACTCATTGATTTTTTGCTTTTTGAAATGTTGTGCAGATATGTCTTAGAGGCATAACAGACTTAGGGGAAATATTGAATCCTCTACTAGCAGTGCATGGAGGGAAAAGGAATCACAACACCCTCCTCATCCTGGTCGATGGAGAGGTGGGGGACGAGGTTGGGTAGGGCTAATGATGCAGAGGGTTCATCTTCACAAGCGGCTACATCCCAGATAGTGGACCCGACACAGTATCAACATCAGCATGAGAGTATCAACCTCAATATCAGCAGCCTCATTAGCAGGAGGGTGAAGCTCACCAGCAGGAGGCTGAGGCTCAAGGGGAGTCGACTATGGAGTTTGAGGCCGAACCACATGGCTTTCTTGGTGGGCCTTATGTGTTGTCGATTTTACCGAACTTCGGTAAACACGTGGCATGCAGGCTATGGGTCGATGTCGAAGTAAGTATAATTGCTTTGTTTTATTTAATGATATGTTACTTATTATTTTCCTTAGTTAATGTTTATGTTACGATATTAAAATTTACTTATTTTAATGATTATTTTACTTATTTCATGTTTATGTTAGAGTATTTCATGTCTATTTTACTTATTATTTTTTTAACGGTGTTCTTGTTTGTTTTTGTTTTTGTATTTCAGTTTCAATTGTCGCATAAGATGACATGTGTCTCGCATGTGAAGAATCTTAAGCTTAGTAACTTGAGGGACCCGATGAATGATTTCGGTCTTACCCCCTCCTTAAAACTGGGTACGACAACATCTCTCACGGGCTCATTTGTGCCTTGTCAGAGAGATGGCATGAGGACACCAGCAGCTTCCATTTGCCTATAGGGGAGATGACTGCCACACTAGATGATGTGGCGTGCCTTCTACACATCCCATCATTGTGAGGCTCGTTGAGAAGGAGGGGTTATCTCATGAGTGGGGCATACATCTGATGCAGGATGAGCTATGTTTTACAGAGGAGGGGGTGATGGATTAGGTGGAAAAACATTTTGGTGCTCATGTCAGTTACACTAAATTGAAGAGGCGTTTTCAAAACATTTTGGTGCTCATGTCATGTCAGTTACACTAAATTGACACAGAGGAGGAGGAGGAGGTGGAGCAGAGTGTTGTTAGGACCACCTGCGTTAAGGCGTTTTTGTTGGCTACACCCTTTTTGTCGGCAAGTACAGCAAAATCGTTAATCTGATATGTCTACTTGCGCTTCGGGATTCGGACATGGTGGGCGACTGGTCATGGGGCGGGATGAGACTTGCTTTCCTATATGAGCAGCTTTCTCTTACCTCCGACTCAGTTGTTAGTGTTGTTGGTGGTTACATGACCTTGCTTGTGGTAATATATTTTTTTTTCTTATTTTTTTAGTGAATCGTAAATGTATAGTTTTTTAGTGATACTTGTGCTGATATAAATTTGTCTCTTTGTGTTTGCAGAGATGGGTTTTGGCGCACTTCAGGCAACTCGTTTCGAGGAAGCTTGATCCAGATTACCTGCGTGCTGACCCGCTTGTGGGTAGATGGAAACCTCCCAAGGGCTTTTCTGATGTTGGACACTACAGAACCGCAATTGATTTGATGGAGCATGCTCGTGTCATCTGGAGGCCGTACGAGACTCGACGAGACCTTACGCCTTTTCATGACATATGCTGGTACTCTGGATTGATTATGGCCGACTAAGCCAAGATGTGCCGTCACTTGCCGGAGCGGGTTTTGAGGTAGTACGGCTATGTCCAAATTGTTCACATACCTCCTACGACGATTGCGGAGATTGCGCCAGAGGTGGTAGTTATGACCTCCATGGAGTTTGTTGTCCATGTCCTTAGCTAGCAGGAGATGGGTCATCCGGTCCCGGAGGATGAGGTGTGGAAGCATTCAAAGGGGTACATGGAATGGTTCTACAAAGTATCTCATCCTATTATGATCGCATCTGCGACCATTCCTGACTATACAACTCATGTCCCTCTCTACGAGGAGGTTATTGTTGAGCAGCAGTGGGTCAGACAGCCTCCAGACCCATTCCAGATCATTGACAACAACAGAGCCAAAGTGTAGAGTGCAATGGGGGTTCCTGATGTGTTTTCAAATCCACTGGTTCTCGGCATTATGGAGGGCATCCGAGCCGAGTATAGTGTGATGGAGGAGGAGTAGGAGTCATAGTCCATGGGAGTAGGGTTTTATCTTATGACTTTTGTATATTTGTAGTTTTTTTATGACATTTTTTCGGATATGGATTATAATATATTTACACTTGCGCTTTTGTGTTTTTACGACATTTTGCATTATTTTATTCTTTTATTCTTCATATTTTAATTACGACTGAATGTTTGATTGAATGAATGCTTGAATGAGTGATGAAAAATGGATGCAATTGACTAAATGGATGTATGAATGAATGAAGGAATGATGAAAATTAGGGAAAATTGAGTTTATGGTTGTTCTGGTTTTTTGCAGACACAGCGTGAGTTAACTCACGCAGGTGTTAATCCCAGCGTGAGTTAAGTCACGCAGTGTTTAACACATGCACGAGTTTACTCACGGTAGGAGTATTTTTTGGGAGAAGAGCATTTTTCAAAGTGTTGAAAGAAAATGGATTAGAGCTCTGGTAGTTTGTTAAATATGTGTTTTTGGAATTATAATAGATTAAGTGTATAGTGATGGTCAAATGAAGATAATCAAGATGGAATGAACCAAATTTTTGTGTATTGCTAACGTAGGACAATTGATTTCATTTGATTCATATTTTAGAGTTTTGTTGTTTTATTTAATTTAATATCTTCGTTTTTTCTCTTTTTTCCTGTTGTATACTATTTTCCGAAATTTGTTTCGGTTTTTGTTTTTACTTGAGAATGGTTGTTTTACTTTTTCCAACAGCAGAGCAGAGTAGTTGGTGGAGTAGTTGGTAAAGGTACTAGTCAAATATTCAAAACTCATGTGATTTAAAATTTATGTGTACTTATTTTTATCTTTTTCATATTTTTTTGGTAGTGTTATTTTTTATTTTTTTTGGTAGTAATCTTTTTCATATTTTAAAAGAGACTTCCATTATTTTATGAAATAAAAAACTGTGATAATAGTTTACCAATAAATAAATAAAAATAAGGCTTAACTTAGTTCTTGAGAAAATTATGATCAAATACTCAATTAAAAGAAAAGTGAAAAATAAAAAGCAAATTCTAACCATTTTAGTCTTTGAGAAAGTTTTTTTTGAACAAAGTCTTTTAAAAATGTTTAGAAGCAACTTTTAATCATTAAGACAAATAATCTAGTCTAGGATAATTTAATGAGTCTCTACTTGAATCACCATCATTTTTTTTTTAATGAAATCATTTCAAATTTGACAATTAGATCATTGTCAATAATTAAAAATGGCTATTTGATCCGTAAAAAGAGTCAAATTAGTTCTTACAAAAAATAAATTCCTAAATAACTTATTATTCTATCGCTCATTCTTGTTTTTTTACGTCATTTGTGATCAGTTTTATATTTGTCCTAAAATGACCAATGGTTGAAGAAAAAATTAGTATGAGCAATTGATTGAAAGAAAAAAATAGGACCTCTTCCCTAAGAATTAAAAGGTTAACACACAAAAGAAAAATTATTAGTGTAATTTTTTCCGATTGTAGAGTTCAATTTATCTCTTTTTAATTATTATCATAAACCTAATTAAAGAAGGAGCACATTTTACACAAAAAAAAATTAAAATAAATACCATTTGTTTAGTGTGAGTGTTACTTTTGTCTAGTATTTACACACAAAAAAAACAAAAAACCAAAAGATCACAATTTACACGTTATAACCAAAAAACAAAAAGAAAAGGATGTTGTTTAGTGTGAGTGTTAGTTTTGTTTAGTATTTACACAAAAAACCAAAAGATCACAATTTACACGTTATAACCAAAAAAAAAAAAAAAAAAAAAAAAAAAAAAAAAAAAAATAATTTTTTTTTAAAATATAAAAAAAAAAAAAAAAAAACAAAAAAATCCCTATTT
>Ga0228710_1005016_pt1 | contig 20744 bp, 8 predicted proteins | sample MedpolnodulmetaG_FD_177995 | JGI IMG/M metagenome (GOLD analysis project Ga0228710, IMG submission 177995) | Root nodule microbial communities from Medicago polymorpha collected in Santa Monica, California, United States - pink nodules | ecosystem: Host-associated > Plants > Roots > Nodule... | reverse complement strand
AGTTCCCTCTTCTCTCTCTGCAAAATCGAATCATCTTCTTCGACCTTCCGATTCCAGTCCTTCGAATCTGGAATTTTAGAGACATCTTGAATTTCATTCCTTTATGAATCAAACATTGACTCATTATTTAAAATCTCATTCATTAACTAATTCACCAACAGGCTCCATTATTATGCTAATTGAACTCTTATAAAGAAAATAAAAAAACGTAATTGAATTGAAGGTGATGAATTGGATTTTGTGAAGAAAACTGGTGGCTGACAATGAAGAAAATTGGTTTCGATAATTTGGGATTTTGTGAAATGACAACATTGAGTTTGTGTTATAGATTACTATTGAATTTTGTTTACTGGATTTTGTGTTGACAGATTAATAAGTTTGTGGATTTGTGTTGTATAGATTCATGGGTTTATGTACTGGAAAAAAAAAATCCCCTTTTAGAATAAGAAAAAAATTCCCTTTTGTTTCTGGAAATATTAATGATTAATTTGTGTAGAATTGATGATGTTGATGTTGTTGTTTTATTGAACTGTTGTTCTAAGAATTTTTGATGTTGAACATTATATGAATTTTGGTGATTAGGTTATGTGTTGTTTGTTGTTGTTCATGATTTTTTTTTTTAGTTTTTCTCATGAATGTTGATGAATGTGAGTTCAAGATTAGTAAGGTAGAAGATGAAGAAAGAAAGAAAATTAGTTGTTGTTGGTACACCGTAAGTTACAATAGACACGCATAATTCAATGACCATCTTTTTAAAAAATAGATCAAACGATTTAAATTAAAAAATTTAATAAAGTCTATGGTGGACTACTCTTAAGGTTGGTCCATCATAGACATTTGGGGTTAAACTTAACGGCCATAGATTTATTTGATCGACGGAGGCAAAGATGAGGGACTAAAACATGAGTTTTATTAGTTATGAGACCAAAATGAAAACTGGAAATTAATTAAGGGACAAATCACCTATTAAGCCTTGATTCTTCACACTTGATACATGTAACTTTAAGATAATTCTTCTTAATGACAGAGCTATAAACTATAGCCCTACTAGTTTTATTTACTGTAGGTTGCATAACAAAAAGCTACTTTTTAAATTTTCTTTTCCTTGAAAAAGTTAACATGTTTACCTAGACATTATATGTGTTGGCATGGATACTTATATTGTTAATGGAATGCAAACTGTGGAAATGGTTCCATATCATTTCTTGTTTTTAATTAAAATAAACAGGAAATGTTAATCATAATTACTATTTTATTTCTGTCTCCAGAGAATCAGACATGCCTTAACCTGAAAATCAAATTTCCAACAAGAAAGTGATGAATGAAAAACGTTAGTAGCTCGAAGAAATATAAAACAAAAACATTAGCAGTTAGGGGTGGAAAGAGCTAGGCTTTGCAAGGCCTAAGCTTGACTTGTCAATTTTTTTTTAAGGCCTAAGTCTGGTATGTGGTTTATCATAGACTTACACTTTAGGCCTAAGTCTGACCTTCTGAACGCCTGATACGACCTGCTAGTCTGTTTAAAAGCCTATTTCATATGAACATCTTTAAATAAGAAATGTGATCTAAGTTTAAATAGACTAACGAACCAATATATCAATTAGATTAAACTCTCTTTTGATAATTAACATGAGTTTTTAGGGATTTGACTATATATTGTTTCATAAAACAATTTTAGTTTGTAATAATACGTTTAAATATGCAAAAAATTAATGTATACTGATAAACTTAAATTACCGAAAAATTTATCAAATTTTTATTTTAATTCAAAGTACAAAATATAATATAATAATAAGAAATAATATTCATATTTACTTAAATAGGCTGACCTAATAGGCCTAAGAGACTTTTTGAATGACCTGTGACATGACCTTTTATGCTAAATAGACTTTTAAAAAAGCCAAAGCCTTCTCTATTTAAGAAAAAAGTCTGACCTAATCTAATCTATCGTAGGCTAGACCGTAGACCCTGTAAGCCGGTCTAACCTATTCCCATCCTTGTGTTTTACACCAAAAAAAACGGAAAAGAAAAAACAATCTAACCAAACTAAAATACAGTATTTCTTTGGGATCTAAAGTTTTAGCTTTGTCACACTGGTCCACTTTGAAATCAGTGTACCTATAATAAGGGAGCACAATTGGCAACAAGGAGAAAAGAATAAAAAGTTTATTCAAATTTAATACTCTTTTAGTATGCTACTTGGTGGTATACATATACAAGTTCTCTAGTGTTAGAAAGGAATAATTTTCAGAGTAACATAGGACCACCTCACCTGCCAATTAATGTACATATTTCTATAGAAAGAGAAGCTGTAAAGCCTGTTACTTTGGTTCAGATGATCAATTGCTCCTTTTTACAGGAATTTTTTTTACTACTACTAGTACTAGACTCAAAGTTATAGTACTAGAATGAAATGAAGGAGACAGCCAATTCAATTGTATTCAATTGCTCATTACCTACCACCCTACTCAAATCATACAACAAAACAATTTGATGGCCTCATTATGACCACCACATCAAAGCAATCTAAGATCATCATTGTCCCAACGGCTGTCACATGAGTAGTTTTGATACACATTAGTGTCTATATCATGAGCTGAGATTTATTTAATTCTTATCATCATATCATATGTATTAAACCAAATAATTGATTTCAAGTGATCAACGAACTTCAGTTAAAGTCAAATTGATTGGATGTATTCGAGATCAATCTCTAACTGAAATAATTATTAGTTAGATTTTACTTACCGCCTAAATAATCTTCGGATCACAACAATTAAGGTAAATAAAAATTGCTCTTCTTTTAGCCTCCTTTTCTAACTTGCTCAAGTTATATATAGTATAGACTATCCCAAAATTACTTTTTTCTTTACCAAAGCCGAATAGAGTCTTCTCCTACTTGAAAAAAAAAGTATATTTTAATGCATTTTTGGTATAATAGTGACTTTGTTCAAATCACGGTAACTCGCTGTGATTTTGTAAAATGCATAGAGTGTAGCTTTTATAAAACCACAGTGAATCGATGACTCGACGTGATTTTGACAAATCTACGATATATCAGACATGCAATTAATGGGATTTGAAAAAGTAACATCATTTTGACCTAATAATATATAGTATGGTTCTCACTTCTTCTCATTATGTCATATAATGTAAATCATCATTTAATTTCCACTTTTGTGACTTTACACATAATATGAAGTTAATTAATACATGCTAATACTACTAATTATATTATGCGAGTACTTTAAGTTTAACCAGTAATTATTACAACTCCCAAAAGCACTGCAAGCTGAAACCCTTCCTGATTCTTACAATATCTTAAGACAAAAAACACGTAAAAGAAAAAGTCCACTTACTCACCACCTTTCACCGAAAAGTAAAAAGCACACACACCTGTGTTTTCCTTGACTTTAGATTAATTTATAGACACTCATAAAGTATGTTTCAGAATCACCTCAAATTCTATAGAACTGCATGAACTCATGTGGTTTTCGATTCTCCACAACTTTCCATAGGTAGAAAAGAAAGAAGTGGTTCTCAACAAAAAGAATATCTACCAAGAGAATGGCACCATAGTTTTGTTTTGGAATGAGTTGTTAACATAGTGACTTCAGTCAAAGAGTGACATTACTTGAATTAGTGGGGTGCAAAGGTATCAAAATTTGCCAGATTTTGTGGAAATGGGAGTTGTCACTGTAGGTGAATTTAAGCCTAGTGTTTCAGGGAAGAGGAGCTTTCGTCCAAGTTCAAGCATAAGGCATGCCACTGAATGGTAATATTCTGTTTCTTGTGTGTTTTTACTATTCAATTTTGGTTTTATGTGAATGTTTGGACTGACGGTGAGTTTGTAGAATCATGTCCGCAAAATCACAGTGTCATCGTAATTTTGTCAAACTCATAGAATACATTAGGGTGATTTTTTTTCTAAGGTGAAGAGAATAAATGTAACAAGGACTCGATGAATAGAAATTAGGCAGAAAGACAAAAATTGATCTAATGAGTAATGACCCACTATAATATAAACTTTAAGAACAAATCTTAATTTTTTTCCCTCTGTATTGTCATTATCACATGCCTAGAAGTAGATTTTGGTCTAATAATTGGATTCAAATTCTCTATGGTTAATACTTCGTGGTTTCATTTTTGTGGGTCTACACTCTAGAATTAATACAACTGTCCTTTTCCTATTTGATTCTGAAGGTACCAGCTGGGAAACTTTTTCTTTTGTCTTGGAGTGTTGCTCATGTGTTAGTTAGTTACTTAGTTCATCTCTTGAGTGTTTATTTGATCCCTCCACGTAGACTCATCTTATGAAGCATTCACATAGACAAATAGACATGGCACTGACACATCGATACTTCAAAATTAATAATAATTTATGTAAATTAATTAAATGTAATAACATATGTTACTTAATGTAAATGACACCAAATACGTCTTCGATCAGAAATAATGGTGCTATAGAGTTTCACATCTAATTTGGTTAACATAATCATAACCTATGCAAACTTATGGTAGGAAAAGTAACACGTTCAGTTTCAGCCATGTTGGTACCGTTTAAACATTGAAATTGGCAGATAAATTAAGCTTAACACGTGACATTGACTTTGATGTAGTTATGTACACTCTAGACAGAACCATACTATGGTGCTGCTGCATGGTGAATGTCAAAATCCCACGTGTCTTTTATGAAAACTCCAATTAACATTTGTCTGCAATTATTCACGTATGTTTATTATCTTTAGGTAGCCTCTATAAGGCTATGTTAGTAGAGTTGGTTATGTCACCGACTATTAGAAAACATTTTGGCTGTATATAACCTTAAACATCAATATGACAATACTTGTGTGGCACAAATGCTTCCCCTTTCTTATCAGTGAATTTTACTCTCCAATGATTTAGATTAATGGGTTCCAGTGTTTCACTATAGTATCATAATAGCATATTATACAATATTTAATTATACTTTAACACGTGTAACGATATAAGTCTCTGAAGGTGTGACCCCGTGGTATGAGTTGAGACGCTGAAGGAATTTAAAAAGATTTAGGGTTCAATCCATGCTGTTAAAATTTTTCTTCTCCCTTTAACAAACTAACCACTAACATTTTCCTATAAAAAATATTGTCTAAGGTAATGTTAAAGACTTAAATAGTCCCACTCAAATTATGTATTTATTGAATTGGGACCATTCTCATCTACGTACTTGATCTTGCAAGATTACTTTGTTTTTCTGTTTGTGGTTAACAAAACACATACATTGACCTCCACCTTGTACATTAAATTGCATATACTATATACCTAATATCATATACATGCTGCAGCTTAAGACTTTTCTAAGGTCTCTAATATAATTGCACTTTGGTAATATGTATATATAGCTGCTTCAGTTGCTACTACTTTATATTGAATTTTCCATGTCTACCATATGCAATTATTCAGCTAGGTTTGTGTATTACAGGCCGATATCTGATGTCTCTAGTGATCTTAGCATCGAAATAGGAGCTTCATGCTTTGCACTTCACAAGGTAAAAAGAAAAGCTTCCTTTCTTATATGTTATTGCATATTCAGATTTCAGCACAGTGTTCTTTGAAAAATAAAACTCTTAGGTACAAATATATAATTGACATTTTTTCTGTCTAGAATATGCCAACATGCATGAGTATTACCTTAATGACAAAACTATGAAAATATTGCTTCATGTTTTCTTAAAAAAATGGAAAGAGAGACAGTATTGAAGTACTAATAAGTTGTTTGCAACTATTTTTCTACAGTTTCCTCTAGTTTCTAGGAGTGGAAGAATTAGGAAACTATTGTTAGAATCAAAAGATTCTAAAGTTTCGCGCATAAGTTTCCCTAGTGTACCAGGTGGTGTGGAGGCATTTGAGCTAGCAGCAAAATTCTGTTATGGAATTAGCATTGAGTTCACTCTCTCCAATGTTGCTATGCTAAGATGCATAGCCCATTTTCTAGAAATGACAGAAGAATTCGCGGAGAAAAACTTGTTGACGCGATCCGAATCATATCTAAGAGAGACGGTGCTTTCAAACACAGTAAACTCAATATCCGTTCTTCACCGATGTGAAACTCTCCTACCTATTTCAGAAGAGATTAGCCTTGTTAACAGATTAATCAATGCAATTTCAAGTAATGTGTGCAAAGAGCAACTTACTTCTGGTTTGCAAAAACTAGACCATAATTTTCCTTCTAAAATCATTGAACCTGAAACACCTTCAGAATGGTGGGGAAAATCACTTACTGTTCTTAATCTTGATTTCTTCAAAAGGGTTTTATCTGCAATGAAATCAAAGGGACTTAAACAAGACATTATTAGCAAAATTTTGATAAACTATGCACATAATTCTCTTCAAGTAGTCAAAGGAAATTTACTTGATTTAGAATTTTTGAAGAAACAAAGGGTCCTTGTTGAAACAATAACTAGTTTACTACCAACTCAATCAAGGAAAAGTCAGGTTCCAATAGCTTTTCTCTCAAGTTTGTTGAAATCTGCAATAGCAGCATCAGTATCTACTTCTTGTAGATCTGATTTGGAGAGAAGGATTGGTCTACAACTTGACCAAGCAATTCTTGAAGACATTCTGATTCCAACAAGTTTATATCAAAATAATAACCACAGCAGTACTATCTATGATACAGACTCAATTGTGAGGATTTTTTCCATTTTTCTTAACTTGGATGAGGAGGATGAGGACGATAGCCGAATGAGAGATGAAACTGAAATGGTTTATGATTTTGATAGCCCTGGATCTCCAAAACAAAGCTCAATTCTTAAGGTATCCAAATTGCTTGACAATTATCTTGCTGAAGTAGCTTTAGACCCAAACTTGTTTCCATCAAAGTTCATTTCACTTGCTGAGTTACTTCCTGATCATGCACGAATTGTAAGCGATGGACTCTATAGATCAGTTGATATCTTCCTTAAGGTAAGCAATGTTCACTTTTCGATTGTCCGACTCTACAATTTGATATCTAAAAGTAGTGAAATTGAAAATTCTCGATCACATTAGTCTTTGTTGGACAATTTAAAATACAAAGTTGACCGACTCAAAAGGACTAACATAACATGGTCGAGAATTTTTCAAATTCAAGGACTATTATGAATATTAACTATTTCACGACTAAATTGATTCTGTACTTTTTCTCATAGGTTCATCCAAACATAAAGGAATCAGAGCGATACCGGTTATGCAAAACCATAGATTGCCAGAAACTATCACAAGAAGCATGCAGCCATGCAGCACAAAATGAGAGACTACCAGTTCAAATGGCAGTGCAAGTTCTATACTTCGAACAAATCCGTCTACGCAACGCCATGAACGGAGGAGGACACAATCAATTACTCTTTGGTGGACTAAATGGCCAATTCCCTCAACGTTCTGGTAGTGGTGCAGGAAGTGGAGCAATGTCACCAAGAGATAACTATGCATCAGTTAGAAGAGAGAACCGTGAGCTGAAACTCGAAGTAACAAGAATGAGAATGAGACTCACTGATTTGGAGAAAGATCATGTTTCTATGAAACAAGAGCTTGTTAAGTCTCATCCTGCTAATAAGCTCTTTAAATCATTCACCAAGAAATTAAGTAAGCTTAATGCTTTGTTTCGGATGAATGGTATTAAGGCGAATGGCGTTGGTTCGGAGAGTCGGTTTCCTTTTCCAAAGAGAAGGCGTCACTCAGTTGCTTGACTACAAAAAATGTTTAACATGTAATGAGATTTATGTATAGTTTATATGTTGCATAGAGTGATTGTGTCTATTTTAAGTTTTTCATAGTTTCTTCTTTCCTTGTTCTTGGATTTGCTTTGTTTGGTTAATGGTACTATTAGATTATCATCTGATTAAGAATTATAACACCATTAATATATAGTCTTTGTATTAGATTATCATCTGATTAAGAATTATAAGCTCTAACCATGAACGATAATAACCTAGCAAATTTTATTGTCATGTCAAAACATAGTGAAATGTGGTAACAAAAAAAAACCAAAAAGATAGATAATTCGACTTCACTGGGGATCGAACCCAGAATCTCTGGTTCCGTAGACCAGCGCCTTATCCATTGGGCCATGAAGTCACTTGTGATGACTAATCGGTACAAAACATTCAAATACAAACGCAATATCCACTATTTCATCCAAACATAATAATTTTTTGGTGGTGTCCAAACATTATATAGTATTTTTTTATTAGATTAGATTTGAAATTGGTAGAAAAAAAACATATTTATAAAATAACTTCCATATATTATTTGAATGAAGGAGAGAAGTTTCAAATTCGATCAGATATATATGATGTGAAAAATGTGTTTATCAATGGTAAATTTTGTAATTGTATGAAAAGAGGTAGATTTTGTAAGGGTGGCAGATTCAAGATCTAACTAGTCGAGATACCCGTGTTGAGCACGGGTAATGCGGCTGCGCCGCGCGACGGAACGTGTTTTGTCGGATAAGTTGTGTATTGGCGAGAAATAAATCAATAGTATACAATGTTATAAAGTATTTATGATTATTATTAATTGAATTCACCTGTAAAAAGCTACAATTAATACATAAATTAAATAGTAAAGAAAATTTGTATGGAAAAAAATTCAAAAGAAACTGATATATGTACACCACCCATTAGAAATAGGAGTGTGTCATAAACAGTAATAACATTTCACACTACTAAAGTTTGCAGCAAAAAAGGAAGCATATATTTTACATTGTTTTAACCATATTTCACGGTACTAATGAAATAATGATAAGGAGCTAAAAATAATATTACAATATTAATCGATATGAAGACTCGAATTTAATAACGTCTAGAGACTTTGCAAACGGAAACGATGTTTTTGGCCATGATAAAGTCGCACTTAAACTCTAGTAGACTTTCTGGATAAATTCGATTGGTCAAGCAGAATGCTTTCCATCCACGTCCAATGATCACAGTTGTTCTATGATTTTCAGTTTCCTTTTTGAATATCAATTTGCAAATAGTTATTGTATTTGAGGTGCCACACAGTCGTAGGTAGTCATGGTTTATAACTTTAAGAAAATTACCAAGGTTAGTTGGTAGAATCTGAAATGAGAGAAAAGTAGTAAGTCATATTTAATTTATAAAAAAGAAGTAACAAAAAATGATTTTAAAAGTAGAATAAAGTAGAGAAGATTTACCAACTTTAAACTAATTGGATCTTTGGCTGGCATGTCTACTTGAAATGTAAGATCTTGAAGACCGGAAGTAGTCAACCTATGATAACGTATTGGTGTAGAGACGTTGAAGATTTTGATCTGGAATGTACTATTTCCCAAATATGTGTAAGACATAAGTGGATTTGACGCTATATGATAAAAAATTCTAAATTCGTGTAGATCTGTAAGCATTGGCATCAACATACATTTGTTAAACTGAACTTGATGACTATTTCCATAACCATCTTGCAAGATCCACTGTTCTTGTAGTTCGTCACACACACCTTTTAGATCTAATGAGCCATATGTTATCAAGTCACCAATGACACCTTTTAGATGTTATTTTATGTGGATGTTTGTATTGAGAAATTCCACATTAGATAAAATATAACATATATAAGGGACGAAAATCCTCACCTTACAAACTAATTTTAGAAGGTCAAGTTTGATCATATCAAAATTATAAAATTATCATAATAGTTTCTTGGATTTAAAACATTCTTCAACGTAGGAGAAACATTTTTTGAAAATAGATTTATTTGGAGATCAAATACCTTTGTTTTACATAGAAAGAAGGGCAATAAAAGGGAACAATAAAATTGCAAGACTTTCTCAGACCATTTTATACAAATTTGAGAAGAAAGTCATCATAGGAATGTGCATCTCTCAAAGTCTTAGGTTCGATTCTGTCTGATGTTAATTTTAGTAAGCTAATTTGACTTCTTAAAAAAGAATCTAAGAAGAAACCGATTTGGTCTCTCTTCTCTATTTCTTTGATGTTCTAAACAAGAGAACTGCAATATTTCATTTGTCTTTCTCTCACTTGTATTTCTCACAACAATAAGACTTTAGTCTACTTATTATATTAAAAGAACTTTTTGAAATTGTAATTTGAATACACATGAACCATATATACTAAACCAAATTTAATTGGACTAAATTGGGTAAAATTTTCATGAGTCATCGAAAAAGTACTTAGAGCTATGGTTCCCTTCAATGTAGTCAACGGTTTATTGCATTCACGTATTCTGCACATCCTTAGTTATTGGGTTAGATCAAAAGTTTCATTTTTCAAACTCGGTATTTATTTTTATCATAAAACAAAGTAAAAATTGTATTAAAATGTTAACGTTCTGATCTTAATCCAACCACAAGGGATGTACTGAATAATTTAAGTGACTGTGGCAAACGCTTCAGTGCTTAGAATCTGATTTCATGTGTTTCATTCCAAATTTGTAAGTGGTGATCAAAAACGCTAGTGAGTACAATTGTGCATGGTCAGCTCTTAGCATCGCAGTGGGGACCGTGGATTCCTCGACATCTTTCACGTGTCCATGCACATATTTATTTCCTTTCATCTTTCACTCTGTCATTCATTCTTAGCAGAGTTTCTTCATAGTTGTTCCACGCTTTTCACTAAATTTTATTATGAAAACCTCAATACACATATTATAAACGAGGCTTATGTTTTTGGTAATACATGCATGCTATAAACATGACTATTTTAGGCTTTAGTAACATCCAGTAGAAGTAGCTAGGCTATAAGAAGTCGAAGCTCTATTACTAGACTCTCTCATGATCAAGGTTGACAGACTCGCGAGTCTATACATACTCAAAATGGGTTTGTAGACTTGATTCGTAGACTTGACTCGTAAACTCATACGGGTTTATGGAAAATTAAATATGACATTAAAAAACCTATACGTGTGACACATAAATGACAAATATATATAACAAAATACCAATTAACATAAAAATTCAAACTCCATAACTAACTTGTTAACAAAAGTAGATAAGGTCCTAGTCCTTCCCAATAGGCTACTAGATAAAAGAAAAAGGAAAAAAAAAAAATGATAGTGTCTTCAAACATCCAAAGCTCCAATGAAATCTTGCCCATAATTATAAAAATCACCACCAAATCGTCATCATCATGGTCACCATCATCTCCACCAACATCCTGACCATCATCGTCGTCGTCGTCGTCATCATCATCATCAAATTCTGCCATGGATGAAACACATTGAACAAGGCAACAAATACATGAATAAGGAAGTATGTGAATTTCTATGCGCGTCGTCGTTGAGAGAGTGGTTTTTTCGTTTCTAAAGTGAGTGTGAGAGAAAGTAACCTTTCGTTTCTAGGGTTATAAGATTCTCGGCTTTTTCTATTCACATTTTTTGTTTGATTTGGAATTTGGGTTGTATTTTAGTTATTTTCAAATTAAAAAAAATTGCTTTTTAAAAAAGTTCATGGACTTGATAAACTCTTCTTAGACTCGCGAGTCTACCTGAGTCTACCACAAAAACGATTACTAGTGTTTTGCCTTCTAGACTGGTAAACTCGTATAGACTCGTGAGTCTACTCACGAGTTTGACAACCATGCTCATGATTGTCCTACCTAGGAACCGAAAATATTGATCACAACACCAGCCTTGAGAAGATTATATTAACTCATTGCATATGGTTACACAGACACAAACACGTCACGTCGACACTGATAATAATTTGAGAAAATGATAAAATTCAATGTAATCATATATGTCGGTGTCGTGTAAGTGTCAGACACGATACATATCTGACACCGAGGCACGCCTAACCGAGAAGTATTTGTGCTTTATAAGTTATATATCTATCGACTTGTTGGACCCCAAATAAAAATAGCTCTAGCCTTCAAAAGCAACTGAGCAAGCTTATTTTGGACATTGAGGCTAATGACTTGATTAACACCACCAACAAATTGTTGTCCTATAAACACAGCCGGTACACTTGGTCGACAACCAAGTTGAACCAATGCCCTCTCTATTTCCTCACCATTTACCATTTTGTCAATCTCAATAACTGTAGAGTTTGCACCAAAGCTTCTTATCAGAGCTTTCACAGAATCCCCCATGCAACAATTGCTCTTGCTAAATATCACCACTGGCTTATCAGCTATCAATGCTGCTACTATATCCATTGCTACAAAATATTTCAAATATGTACCTTTTAATGTTATTTAAATGAGTGACTTGAAGAATTTTCTTTGCTATTATGATTAAGTTGAGCTCATGAGAAGGTCTATTTATTGTAGCTTCATGAAGGGGTTTTAGAATCATATCTAAAACAGAAAAAGGTTTTAAGTGTTGTCATTGGTGGATTAATTCCCAATATTCTTTTTGTGATATTGCTTGATAGTAACCACCAATATTATGCTTTTACATAATAATGAATCATGAGTAACTTATGGGTACCTCTTGTATCCAGCCCAACATCTTGGCTATGTTAAGATTGGCTTTGTATTTGCTATTGCAAATTTTATTACTTGAAACTAACGTTATGTTATCTCAATCAAGTCCATTTGGGAATTGCATAGTGAAAATCATTTCAAGATAAGGCTTTGATATATCACAGATATTGAATCATCACTGGCTATAAAATAAGTGCAGGAGCATTTAGTACATTCTATGTTTTCCGGCCCCTTTTTTCCATTTGAGAAAGTTAAAAACGTTACACCACATGACAATATTTTAACGTTGATATACTGTGGTTCATGTTTTAAATTGCAACGACATCACAAGTTCACAACTGTAATCTTGGCCATTACTTGAAAATAAAAATAAAAAACTGTAATCTTGACGGTATCAACCACATTTTGCAGCATTTTACCGCAATATTATAAAGGTTCGTGACCGGCTGACCGCAACCACAACCACAACCAAAATTTAATTTAAAACCATTATAGTGAAAATGTAAAAAATGACCTTATATAAAAAAGAGAACATAAAAAGCCACTTCCCATTTTCCCCAACACACATTTTTTTTATCAAGTAGCTTAGTTGTTATAAATTTACCTCTTATAAGATGACTAAGTGGAGAATTTGAGGTTGAAATCCCGACTTTTACATATATAATGCAATCCTACACACATCTTCTTGTTATTTTTTATTTTTTGACCTGACACACAAACATCTTATTAAGTTATACATGATATTTGTACATTGTATGTGCATGGTTTGACCATCACCATTAAAATTGTATGAAATACATTATAAGGATACTCTATTTTTTTTGGCACATATCAATTAAATCATACAATGTAAATATTTGTAGAGTTTTTTTAAAAATTAATCTAATAAAGTGATATTATAGTGTGATTCGATTGGATGTACGTGAAAATAAAATTACGCCGTCTATGCATATAGACTAATTTCTTTCGTCCACCCCCCATTTGATAGTTTTCTGAGTCCACCGACCCTGATTATATAGAAAACGGCCTAACCTATTATAAAAAGGGAATATTAAATAAATTTTCAGTCGCTCCAAAATTTTCAAATGCACCACATAGCACATTCTCGTCATATCTATTATACATTTCTTTCACGGTGGTGATACATAGACTACCTTAGGTGACATATACCTTTTGAACCTCCACACACAATTGCGACATGTGTCTACGTGGTTCCAACACACAATGAAAGAGAGAATGGTGCTAAGGTGAAATTCCTAAAATATCCCTGCCACATGGGATGTACATAAGTGGTATAGAAAAAAGGTTGTCAACCAATAATTATTCTTTGAGGAACCAATTTGCCACATGGAGATATACATGAGTGACATACACACTTTGACATCCACACACAATTGTGACATGTGACCAAAATAGTGAAACTCATCCAAAGAAGGGGTGATGGTGTGATGTAAAATGACTAAAATACCCCTACTATATGGAAGTGTATAAAAAAGGGTGTCAACCTATCATTTCCTTTAACCTTTGACTTGTATGGAAATCATGGTAGGTATGTGTGGAACTTTTGGTACGTAAACCAAACCTCCTTATTACCTACTCTCTCTGGCCACATTTATAAGCAAAATACAACTTTTTAGGTTCATTGAATGACTAATGTATTTGGTCTATAAATGTGACTAAATACATTAGTTATTCAATAAACCTAAAAAGTTGTGTTTTGCTTATAAATGTGACCAGAGGGAGTGCGTGAATACTTGGACATATAGTGATGGGTTTTTTGTGAAATGGAAGAAATGAATAAATTGATAAATTTTTCTAAATGTAAACAAAATAATAAGGCGTAACTTTTTCATTGTATTATTCTGTGTTTGTTTTAAGGATTAAATTTACAATCTTAGGAATAACATTTTCTGGAACATTATTCATAGGAATCTTAATCCTATTAAAGTGTTTGGTAATTAATTCAACTTTTCAGAAATGTTTTTAAATATATTTAATTTATAATTTGAAACAAAAAAATAAAAGAGTTTAAATAGTGTGAAAGTGAGAAATTATGGGTGGTTACCTCTTATTCCCATGTGAATAAAAGATTCTCATACTTTAGCATGTGAATAATAAATGGAAAAGTCATGTGTAAATTTTATTCCTAAGAATAAAATGTATCTATGCATAATTTATGAAAACTTGAAACAAAAACATGGAAACCAATGATTCCCAATGTCACATTCCTAAGAATAAGTTTACAAACCATGAAACAAACATCCCAATAAAGTGACATGACATACATTATTTATATAACTAGATATATAAGTTGGCTAGACTTCAAAACCCTTGTTCAACTTTTACATTTAACTAGAACTAGAAGTGCATGTAGGAATCAGTAACAACTTAACAGCTAGCTTTGATTTGTTTCAAATTAAATCCATATAGCTCCGACATTCATGAGCATAGGTACTAACTCATTCCGAAGATGAAGGGTCATGATTCTTTTAGAGCCACCGATGAATTTTTGGCCAATAAACACAGCGGGTACACTTGGCTGGCACCCTAGTTGAATCAGTGCTCTTTCAATCTGTGACCCATTTGTCATCTCATCAAGCTCATAAACAATTGGGTTTGCACCAAAGCTTCGTATCAATGTCCTGACGGAATGGCTCAAACAACATGTACTCTTGCTGAATATCACCACAGGTTTATCACTCACCATCCTTGTAATCATGTCCATGAATTAGCTAGAATTATTTTTGATTAATGTTGATGAAGTAATGTAATGTATTGGAAGAGTTTTAGCTAATTTGCTATATGTAGAAACTAAGCTCCGTTAAGGGATATATATAGGTTGCATTCATTGTGGTGAAGATTGCATATTCTTTGCATGAGATGTCAATATAGTAAAAGAATAAGATCTTAAGACAAAATTTTAGAGGATTCCCGAGACTGTTTCTGTTCTGCATGTGTGTTTCTATTCATAACAAGTTGCATAATTATACTATAAGATAAGATTTTCTATAAGATAAGATTTTTGCTCGTACATAAGGCAATTTTTTTGTCCATATATCCGGCAATCTAATTAACTACAATACTACATACATATTATCACCATAATATGGTTTGCAACACTGCTCTATATATTACTTACTACTTAGCAGTTATATTATATATTGCATGCAAATTACAGAGTAGGCATAAAGCTCCGGCAGGTCTAAATGTTTTTCAACTCCACATGAATGATATACCACATTCCATTTTTATGGATGTATTTGATAACATGACAAATTTAAATTAAGAAACAAAATCATATCTTAAGGCTTGAGACACTTCCTTGGATGAAGGTCAAGGAACTTCTTAATTGTTTATATGTAAGACACTTCAGATATTATGAAGGGTATTTGGTGTTAACCAGAGGTTTTGGTTTGAAATCCAGTTTTGGGAATGCAAAAAGGTGTTAAATCACTTGCCATCCATTCAGCGGCGAAGCTCGCACAATTTTTACGAGGAGGCCAAACATATGGAAGAAATAGAATATATTTTAAAAACTAATATATTAAATTTAATCAATAAGTAAAATAAATTTACAATAATTTTTATTTATATTTAATGAAAAGACAACGAAGAAAATATCAGAACAACAATAGTTATTTATAAAAGTTGAGCTTTATGGAGTTGTAAGAACTTAAATTTGTCCCTAATTGACACTAAACTAAATATATTATCAATATTTGTGCAATATCATCTCCCTTTAAACCAACAAAATTATTTGGAGGAGCCAAATAATATATTAAGGGGTAGCTACATATAAATCTATATAAATTATTCAAGTTTTTTCTTCTTCTTTTGGGGTAGTCAATGCTACCCCATGGCTATGAAGCCAATCGCCCCTGCACCCATTGCGATCCTACCAATCTTGAAGGACTAATTAGTCTCTGTTTCAGATGACACTGCTTCACACAAAAAAATGCCATCTATTGCGATTCAACCTATCTCGAAGGATTAATATCTGCAATTACGCGCAGATGAGACCGATTCACAAAAAAAAGTATATTTGGTGTTCCACAAATGCCTGTTTTTGACATTGATGTATGTGTCATATTTAGGAAGAGGGGAAATCAAATTACACCAATTTAAAGTTACACAAATGGTACATCGCTTAATAACGTTTATATCATACAGATCGGCGATATAAATTTTAAAACAAAACTAAAATCATTTCATACATTATATTGGGCGGGCCTACTATGATTGTTTGATAAGAGCAATATATGCTAAAAGCAGTAAGGAAGAGATAGAAATATATATACGAAAAAAGTACTAGAACAAGAAGAGTGTGTCAACTCTCAAGGACAGTACTAATCAGAAGCTAAAGACGACATGATTTGCGATTTAGATTATGCCTTAATTTCCAGATTAACGTTTAAATGACTCTGAACTATTTATAGATTATGACTTACATTAGCTTAACATTTTTCCAGATGCTAAATATATACTATATTCCTACTTCTGAACTATTTATAGTATGCTCAGAACACAGGTTTAAACGTGTGGAAATATATGTGGCTGTCACAACTTAATTAGATTATGGTCGGTACTTGGTACACACTATTAAATCAAAATATGTCAGTGGATTTTGTGATAAGTGGAATCTGAGTATTATATCTTCATGTACGTGAAAAGTTCAAGTTAAAATCTCAGTGCTGAATCTGCATATGTTATCTGACTATCAGCTATATTGCTTTATAAGTTCTTCAACTTAAAATTAAAAAAATAAAAATCAAACTAGTGCTTTCATAATGCCATAGATTATTGAGCATTATTTAATTATCGATTGCTGAAAATAGTTAACTCTCTGGTGCTTTCATTTCGTTTCTGAAAATACACGGACATTTCTTTGAGCTTAAATCTTGAGAACTATTGTTATTTCTATTTCGATGTTGAATGATAAGAGAAATTTTTATTAATGAGATCATGGAATTGTTTTCCGTTGTTAAAATTATTTTTTAAAAAGTAAATTTATGCTATGATGTGATATCATGTGAAGTTTTGTAACATCCTAATTATTAATTATTCTTATTATTTAATAATTATCGTCGGGAAATAGGGTGTTACACAGGGACTTGAGGATAGTTGGAGAGGGATCACAGTCACAGATGGATTACTCCTCCCAGGTGGTTGATCCGACACCAACGCATGATTATGCCGGGTATGCAGATGAGGGTTTTGTTGGATATGATTGGATGGAGGAGGAGAGAATGTTTTATCAGCCGCAGGACGAGGCAGAGGATGAGGAGGTGGCAGATGATGAGGAGGTGCTAGAGGATGTTGTGGCGGATTATCTTGAGGCAGATAATGTAGTTCATGAGGGTGAGCCTGAGCCTCAGACTCGGCCTCGACGAGGTCGTCGTGTTCCGTTGATACCGTCATACCCTGTTGGAGGGCCTCCCTTTCCTGGAGGTCCTGAGACCACGACATTGTTGTCAGACTACGCGAGGCACGTGGCGAACCCTCTTTGGGTGAACCATCATAATGTAAGTGTTTAAATTCTTTAAAATTCTATAAATGCTTTAAAGTGCTTAAAATTAGTAGCGGTAGTGTTTAACTTCTGTAAATTCTTTAGCGTAAGAGTTTAAATTCTGTAAATTCTTTAGCGTAAGTGTTTAAATTATTTGTAGTGACAATGTCTTAATTAATTTGATTTTCAGATGTGGTATGATGGGGAGTACAAGTGTATATATGCAGGGAGAAAGCTGAGAGAACTTGATAAGCCGGAGGAGGGTTTGAGGTGGTTTTGGGATCCTGTGGAGGCGTCTGGCCTACATCATTTGATATACACGGGGTATTCTACTGTGACCATGCCATGGTACGTGCTCTTTGCGAGAGGTGGCACACGGAGACCGGTAGTTTTCATCTACATGTGGGGGAGATGACGATAACTTTGGACGATGTGTATAATCTCCTCCACATTCCTATTCAGGGCCGCATGCTGGACCATGACGAGGTAATGGACCGAGACCGTGGGATTGATTTGATGACCAGGTTGTTGGGCATGTCAGATGTTGCTTCTAGGGCTGAGGTTATGACTGAGTCTGCTGGTCATATCAGTTATCCCACACTGAAGCGAGTTTATGAATACCACCTGACAGAGGTTATACGGCTGGAGAACCCACAGACGAGGGAGGAGATGCAGGAGAGAGGCAGGAGGAGGCAGTGGTGTGTGAGGAGTTTTCTTCTATATCTCGTCGGTTGTGCGCTGTTCACTAACAAAACGAACACACATCGACTTGATATATCTTGATTGTATGGCAGACTTGCAGGCGATTGGGAAGTGGTCATGGGGAGGGATGACCTTAGCTTACCTGTACGATTATCTGGATGATTCTGTTCGTTTGAATAACAGAACGATGTCTGGTTGTATGACTCTTCTTATGGTAATAATTTAATATTTATCTCCATTTATTTATGAATTTATTTTATAATTTTTATCATCATGTTATATTATTTTTTCCTATGTTCGACTACATTTATTTAGGATTTAATTTATATATTTCTGTGAACCTTTTATAATGTATTAGATTTATTTAATATTTAACTCGAATGCTTATTTTTGTGTATTATTTTTTTGTTGCAGGGATGAATTTTGGAACATTTGCCAGGTCCGTACCCAAGGAAGCCTGACAGACCATGTGCTGGGAGACTGCTTACTAGCAGAGGGCATAATGATGTGCACTATTACCGCTTACGGCTTGATCGCTTAGAGGTGGATGATGTGAGGTTTTGTACTTATGGTGATCACAGAGGAGTGCACCCTTTTCAGATTTTGTGCAATTACTTGAAATGGCTGATGTGCGGGAAGCAGAGGGTGTACCGTCATTTACCAGAGTGGGTAAAGAGGCAGTTTGAGTTTTGTACAGGAGGTTCCCAGACATCCATCCTTTGTCGCTTAGATGCCTCTGCAGGTGCTGACCACTGTGTTGCTAGACGCTCAGGCGTGGTTATACCCTCATTGGATACATAGGTGTCAGAGACCATGGCATCATGACGCTGGCTACATGGCTTGGTATGCCAAAGCCTCCCACCCTCGTATTCTCCCACCTGATGAAGGATCTCCTTCCAGGTCGGTAAACGTGGAGCAGATCATAGAGGAGGAGCATGCCAGAGAGATGCCTGACACACTGACGATCATCCAGGATGTGGTGCATATAGTTGATGATATTGTGGCCAGGAGCGGCGAGATGACTAAAGAGGAGATTGTCCAGAAGGTGAGTCGGATAGCCAGAACTGGTCGCCCTGCCTTTTCGTATCAGATTGCCAGGCGGCGCAGGGGGCAGAGGCATGGTAGGCAGCATGGTTGATTCTGATTAGGATTTTTTTTATGTACTTTTTGACTATGATGATGGTGATGTATAATTATGACATGTTCCGTAAATTTTCGTATTTCTATGACATTTTAGGACGTACCTTTTATATTATTTCTTGCGTTTTAATTTTATCCTGTTCCTGCTAAATATTGGATGAATTTGTTTAGGTATCAAAGGATTTGGTTATTGGATGAAAATTTTAGATGAATTTGTTTAGGTATCAAAGGATTTGGTTAGGAACAAATTTACATAAGAAAAATGGAAGGAAAGCCACTGGAAAATGAGCCGGACACGTAGCGGCAGTTAACAACCGCTGGGTGTAGCAGCAGTTAACAACCGTTGAACCCAGCGACAAATAACTTTTGTCGGCTTGGTAAACGGTTGTTGACTGCCGCTGGGGGCTTTTTCGTATTTTACATGTGTCAATGTGAACATATGTATGTCAGAAAAGCAATTTTCTAATTCCTTTGAATTACACGATAAAAATATCTCCAGGTGAGTGAAGTCGTCAAAGAGAAATACTCCTATTAGGTCAATGTCAATAGAAAAATCGTTGTGGACGCCATCTTTTAAGAATGTCGGTGTTAGGAGTTTCACATTGAGTGGATAAAAGTGTTTAATGTAAGACTTTTGGACATCAAACTCTCCCAACTAATGGACTAATTTACTCCTATTAGGTCAATGTCAATAGAAAAATCGTTATGGACGCCATCTTTTAAGAATGTCGGTGTTAGGAGTTTCATATTGAGTGGATAAAATTGCTCAATGCAAGAATTTCGAACACCAAACTCTCTCAACTAATGAACTAATTTTTTTTATATTTGTCTCTCTCCTTATAGGCTTAAGTATTAACACAATTAATTTATTGTAAAATCTTTTGTAGCTCCCTTACACACATGTAGTGACATATATATAAGAATTTATTTTAGTCAAAAGGAAAAATAAATAAAAATAAAGAAATACAAAAACCGGG
>Ga0228710_1005013_pt1 | contig 20757 bp, 11 predicted proteins | sample MedpolnodulmetaG_FD_177995 | JGI IMG/M metagenome (GOLD analysis project Ga0228710, IMG submission 177995) | Root nodule microbial communities from Medicago polymorpha collected in Santa Monica, California, United States - pink nodules | ecosystem: Host-associated > Plants > Roots > Nodule... | reverse complement strand
TGAATAAGAGGGAACAAGAACAAGATGAAGAACAGTGAAATAAATTTAAATTACATATTTAGTCTTAGTGTATGAAGATGACAAAGAAGATGAAGAAAGACAAAATTGATGCAGAGTACCAAAGTTGAATGATAGATACAAAAATAAGGACTAAACATTCAATTTAACATATATTTCTAATCTAAGTATTAGAAACGAACAAAACACTAAAGTTGACTCATTGACCACGTCAAGAGGTGACTTGGGAGGGAGATAAATGCATGCATATCAGACGTAATCAATGGGGAAAGACCTTTTTACACAAAAATATATGGGTCAACATTTAAGAGGATTAGTCACTTATTTAGTTTCAAGTATATGGAGAAGAAGATGCTTCCTTCATTGGGCCCCTCACATAGCCAAAACCAATCACGTCTCCTTCAAAGACTTGTAGCTAAGAAGATGACGACATGACGTTGCATTCTTTAGGGACGTTGCTTTCAATTTTTCATATCCACTTATCTTATGCAGTGACATATACGTAGAACAATACATTAACTAGATCACACACAACATTATAAAGGTTTTTTTTATGGTCATTCATTAGATCTAAAACAAAAATTTATGAACTAGACAAAATATTTAATTTCAAATTTCTTTGGTCCAAAAATGTGGATTGCCTTTCTTCTTATTTCCAGTTTGATTGTGGGAACCCAATGTGCTGCCACTGTGACATCTCAACTTCAAATGGAAGTAAATGCTATAATAAATAGTGGATGGTGGAACACATCTGATGCATACTTCAATATATCTGATCGTTGTAATTGGTATGATATATCTTGCAACGAGGCTGGAAGCATAAAAGCAATCAACATAGACTACATGTGGGGTAATCAACTTGCAACACTTAACTTGTCTACTCTCAACTATTCTGCTTTTAACAATTTAGAAAGCCTTGTTATAAGAGAAATTGAACTAGAAGGGAGTATCCCAAAACAAATTGGTCATCTCTCTAAGCTCACTCATCTTGATTTGTCTGCCAATTATCTTCAAGGTCAGATACCCCATTCACTAGGAAAACTCTCTAAGCTCACTCATCTTGATTTGTCTCACAATAATCTTCAAGGTCACCTACCTCCTGAACTGTGGTTGCTAAAAAATCTCACTTTCTTAGATCTATCTAACAATATATTCAAAGGTGAGATACCTTCTTTACTAGGAAATCTCAAACAGTTACAGAAGCTAGACATCTCTAACAACAACTTTCAAGTTTCCATTTCTAATGAGTTGGGATTCATTGAAAATCTGGTTTCATTAAATCTTTCTAACAATGGAATCTTAGGTGATATTCCTCCTTCATTAGGAAATCTCGTCAAACTCACTCATCTTGTTATTTCTGGCAATTCTCTTGTAGGTAAGATAACTCCTTCAATAAGAAATCTTATAGCTTTAGAGTACCTAGACATTTCTGACAATTACATTCAAGGTTCCATCCCTCCCAAGTTGTGGTTCCTAAAAAATCTCACTTTCTTAGATCTATCTAACAATGGATTCAAAGGTGAGATACCTTCTTTACTAGGAAATCACAAACAATTACAGAAGCTAGACATCTCTAACAACAACCTTAATGGTTCCATTCCTCATGAGTTGGGGTTCTTGAAAAATCTCACTAGATTAGATCTATCTAATAATAGATTCAAAGGTGAGATACCTTCTTCACTAGGAAATCTAATACAATTAGAGGACCTAGACATCTCTTTCAATGACCTTACAGGTTCCATTCCTCATGAGTTTGGGTTCTTGAAAAATCTCACCAGATTAGATCTATCTTACAATAGACTCAATAAAAACTTGCCTATATCCCTTACAAACCTCACAAAGTTACAATACCTTGACATCTCTAACAATTACATTCAAGGTTCCATTCCTCTTGAGTCGGGGTCCTTGAAAAACCTCACAAAGTTACAATACCTTGACATCTCTAACAATTACATTCAAGGTTCCATTCCTCTTGAGTTGGGGTTCTTGAAAAATCTCACTTACTTGGAATTATCTTACAATAGATTCAAAGGTGAGATACCTTCTTCATTGGGAAATCTCAAACAGTTACAGGAGCTAGACATCTCTCACAACAACATTCAAGGTTCTATTCCTCATGAGTTGAGATTCTTGAAAAGTCTCACCACATTAGATCTATCTCACAATAGGCTTAATGGAAACCTACCTATTTTTCTTTCAAATCTTACACAATTAGATAACCTTGACATTTCCCATAATTTACTCATCGGTACGCTTGCTTCCAATTTTTTTCCGTTTAATCATTATATATCTTCCATGGACCTAAGTCACAACCTCATTAGTGGTGAAATCCCTTCTTATATTGGCTCCATTAACAAACTTAATTTAAACAATAATAATCTCACTGGAACAATTCCCCAATCTCTCTGTAATTTCACTTTTGTGGACATTTCATACAATTGTTTGGAGGATCCCATTCCTAATTGTCCTGGTCTTTATACAACATACATGTACAACTCTGATGTATGTTTATTTAACCAATTCCAGCAATCGTCACCACACAAGAAAAAAATTAAATTAAAGAACATTGTTGTTGTTGTCATTGTTCTTCCGATCCTTACTCTTCTAGTCCTAGTCTTCTCACTTCTCAAATGCTTGAATCTTCATTATATCTCTACTAAAAAGTTGAATGAAAACTCAACAAAAACAAAGAGTGGAGATATGTTTTGTATATGGAATTATGATGGAAAGATAGCATATGATGACATCATCAAAGCAACAGAAGACTTTGACATGAGATTTTGCGTTGGAATAGGAGCATATGGAAGTGTTTACAAGGCACAATTACCAAGTGGCAAGGTTGTTGCCTTAAAGAAACTTCACGGCTATGAAGCAGAGGTTCCGTCTTTTGATGAGAGTTTCAGAAATGAAGTGAGAATATTATCAGAAATAAAGCACCGACATATTGTGAAGCTTTATGGATTCTGCTTGCACAAAAGAATCATGTTTTTGATCTATCAATACATGGAGAAAGGAAGCTTGTTCTCTGTCTTGTACGATGATGTAGAAGCTGTGGAATTCAAGTGGAGAAAAAGGGTTAATGCTGTTAAAGGAGTTGCATTTGCTCTATCTTATCTTCATCATGATTGCACTGCTCCAATCGTGCATAGAGATGTATCGAGTAGCAATATACTGCTTAACTCTGAGTGGCTTGCTAGTGTTTGTGACTTTGGCACTGCGCGACTCCTTCAATATGATTCATCCAACCAAACTATAGTTGCTGGAACTATTGGATATATTGCTCCTGGTAAATTAGTCATTGATATTTTTTCTTTTCTTGTTCTGTTTTTCTCTTCATTTTTGTGTGATGCACAACATTCATATCAATAATCCACATAAATAACATACATGTTTATTAGTTTTTCATATTAAGTAGTAATTTTAATTTCAATTATTTTTCATACTCATAGTGATTTGATCAATGCAGAGCTTGCATATACTATGGCTGTGAATGAAAAGTGTGATGTGTATAGTTTTGGTGTAGTGGCACTTGAAACTTTAGTGGGAAGGCACCCTGGGGATTTATTGTCATCACTTCAATCAACATCGACACAAAGTCTCAAACTATGTCAAGTATTAGACCAGCGTCTTCCACTTCCAAATAATGACATAGTTATACGTGACATAATTCATGTTGCCGTGGTAGCATTTGCATGCTTAAATGTCAATCCTCGTTCACGACCAACAATGAAACGTGTGTCACAAAGTTTTGTCACCGAGCTTCCACGATTAAGCATTCCTTTTAGTGAAGTTTCAGTGCAGCAACTCAAGAGTCAAGAACTCAAAGAATTATTTTATATTGCAGACCCTTGAAAGAAAAACTTTATAATGAATTATGTTGTTTGTGTTGTTTTTCAATAAAGACATTGTCTATTTTTTTATATATGTTCAGATATTTCAAATATATGTATACATGTCTTCATGTTTTCTGATTTTGAATAAAATGGAACTACTTTTGGTTCCATTAATTATTATGTTAATGTTAATATGTACTTAAAAAAAATAAAGGTATCGCAATTACTTCAATCAAAATCTACAAATTCCACACAAAAATCTTGATCTACTATTTTGGTCCCTGAAGTTGCTCTTACTTAAAGTACAACAGTGAGGTATGGATAACTTACATACACTTTCTAACAAACTATTGGCATCGATCAGTCACCAGAAACAGTTAAATACTATGCAGTAACATGCTTACGGGCAAAAGAGCCAAGGATTACAAGAGCGATAACCAAACAGAAATTAGTTCTGTTTGGCCAGAATTATGGACATACAAGAGTAACTCCTCTTCTGCAATCATACACTTTTATCGAAATGATCAAGACGGCGAACTGGATTCCAATCATGTGGTTTGCACTGCGATCTCATGATTGATAGCGAAGGTGGGTTGGCGTGTGGTAGAAGAAATGCCGAGCGTGTTGGAAGAAGCAAGAGCTTGAGAAGTGGGAGAAGAGATGAATTTGGTGAGAGGGTTGAGATTGTTTTTAAGAGAGTTTTGAAGAATGAAAACGTGGATTTCAAGTAATGTTTTCAATGTTTTGTTCTTTGATGATTGAAGTATGCTGAAACATTTTTGCTCTGTTTGAATCCATATTCTTCTTGAGTTGCTGTTACGACTTACCAAGGTTAGTACATAATAACTGATTATCCACCAAAGAGCTTCTCATTAAACAGGAGTTGAACTCATGCTCTTGCGAGGTATGAATCAACTCCTTGCAAACTGAATTAAGATTCGTTCACAGTTGAGAATCTTCTATTATACTAGTTTTGTAGAAGCCATTTCACAGGGAAAAGATAAAGCTACTAAATAGTACAAAATTGAATTCGATCCTGATATACAGGACAGTGAAGAGAGATTAGGTACCTGGTCAATGGCAAAGGAACTTTTCAGCATAATGGAAAGTTAAAGTAAGCATAGACATGTCTTGAATATGGTTCATACTAAATTTAAACTGATCTTGTAGCATCCAAGCTTTTTCATGACTCATGCTAGAAAGAGTTTTTTCCTCTTCTAATTGACTTGTAAGCTCATACAACAGAAGATCCACAAAGATACTATAGACCAAGCCAGCACCCATGTCATCAACAATTTCTCCCAATATCTTCTTCCATCATTTAAGCCACATCTTGCCACCATCTAATGAACCATAGCACTAAAATTAGATGCCCCATATATTCAGAAAAACACCATATATTCACAATAATCCTGATAAGTGCATACATACGTTTCAGGAGACCTAGGTAGAGTACTAACTTACATCTAAGCTTTCAATTATTTCAAAGTGCATCTCGATATTTGGAAGCTTATCAGAAAAATAATACCTTGATAAAACATCTAACTTCCCTCCACTCTTGCCGGCTTCCAATTCAAGGAGAAGCAACATTTTATCCTTTTCCTTCTGTATCCAGTCTCGCTGCTCGTCAGTCCATTGTCTCGGCGTTCCATGAAGCACAAAACAGAGTCGACGTGCTCCTTGTATGAGCCTTTTGGAGATTCTCTCAAATATATATCATGGTTTGTTAAGTATGCACCAGTTGAGTTCAAACCAACATCAACATAATGAATCTCACTGATGCTGTTCAATAAGGATTCTTTTGTTTTAGGTACTATGCAAATGTCATGAGCTGAACTCACATTAGGTCCAATATCTGCGAAGCCAAGTTCAGTAACTATCTGATCAAGTACAGTCCCGCCTTTGCTAAATCCAAGGATGATTGTCTTAGGGATGAAGAAAGATGGCATGTCTACTTGCCCTCCTGAAATAACTTTTTTTATCTGCATTACAAGGAATATGGAAAGCATTCAGGGAAATGTAGTAATTGCAAGTTGGAGGGTACCAATGTGTCCATTCAAATGCAAAATATATAGTAAATAATCCATTAGGCTCATGCATAGTATAGCAACTTTATGAATCACAGATCGCAGAAAATAACCCTTTGTTCAAATTCTGCTAAACAAAAGGACTACAGTGCTGCTATTTGACAACATTTGGTACTAAATAGCATAGAGCAGACAATAGCTTTTGATTCAAAGTTCTCTTCACCGCTACTTAACAATGTTGATAATAAAAACTTTATGACATGAATACTTAATAATGGTTTACATTTTAAATCATTAATACAAATATTCTTTCTACTTCAATTCATGAACGAACGACACATTAAGGTGGGAATTTGTAGAGCATATGAGAAAGGGTAGAACTATTTCTTACTTCTTGAAGAAAATTAGATAGAAGTGAGAAGGGAGATGTAGATTCCGGGAATCCAGTTGGATGGTATGACCTTGGCTCTCCATGTTGATTCACAGATGGTATAAAGTCCTTAAAGACAGCAAACGGTCCATTGAAAACAGAAGCTTCAATAACCCAAGCATTTATGAACGGACCAAATTTTGACACGACAATTTCATAGTTTCTATAAATCTGATAGTTTCACAATCACTGGGTTACCAGTCCTTTCAACTCGATCACCACAGAAAAAGATTGCATTTGCTATAGGCACCTATAACAAATCAGAACAATCTCAGGTAAGAAAACTGTTTCATTTTTTCATAAAGTGAAATGAAAATTCCATATAGACTATAAGCTTTTGGATTTTTTTCATAAACTGGTACTAACTTACACTCAAAGTTCTTGTTTCAGAAGAAAGGCAAAGAGATGCACCAACTCTATGGAATGTCTCACTGTTAGAAAGCAACGGGACTCTCAAAACTCCACTCCAGCATTCCATTTAAAATTCTGAAAGATGAGTGTATTGCTACTGCATAAAGGGGCATGAAACTAACAAGTCCAAATGTCCAATACAAACCATTCTTGTCAACAACAAATTCAAGAAAATAGAAGTCTGTTCAAATTACACTTCAGTGCTGTAGGCCTATAGCCACAATTCGGCAACAGTTAGTACAAAAAGTGTATTGCAGAATAATATCAATTCGTTTAAACCTTTAAATTCCTCTACGCTAGAGTGGTATGTTGCCGTTATAGTTGCTATTTGACAACACTTAGAACTAAATAGCATACCCTGAAACAATGTCAATTTGTTCAAATTTTGCAATGTTGCACTTGCTATTTGACAAGGCTGATATACATACTAAGAAGTCCAATACAGACATCATAAGAGCAGTGAATTCTAAATGTTGAGTATATTACTATTGCATCAAACTAGCAAGTACAAATGTCCAATATAAACCACTGTTGTCAAACTATTTTACTATCGCATCTAACTTGAAGATAGCATTAATAGCTTTTGAGTTTAAAAGAGATTTATACACAAACCATTTTACATTCAACAATTCATTCATAAATCATAACTATAAGAAGGTAGATAATGAAATTTAACCAACAAAAAAAACAGAAGTTACCGAAAACAATGAGATACAAATCGTTTTGTCGTGATTCTTTTCAGCCGGCGTGTAGTTAGTGGGCTTAGTATTAGTAGCTCGGTTGGTAGTTACGGGTGGAAATAGGCTTGATCGGGTCGGGATTTATAAGGCATGAGCTTGGCCTACTATAAAAGACAATTGTTTTTTTGACTTTCAATACTTCCTAAAAACACAAATAAAATACTAAAATACCCCCAGCGGTAGTTAACTTCCGCTGGTTTATAACTAGAAAAACTGGTAGCAGTTAACTGCTGAGTTTTTTGATCATTTACTTGTGTTACTAAGACACAGTGAATGTCAAAACTGCAATTGTCACCATAAAAAATGTTGGCCCGAGTTTGGAACTTGCAAGGCCTTGATCTGGCCTTTTTAAAGGTCTATCAAGCCCGAAAACCTATTTAAAAGTCTACTTTATATTAATGTTTAAACTCAAATCTTTTAAGTAGGCTATTTTCATTAATTTCTATAGACGATCTTCGTCAAATAAACAACAAGAATGTTGTATACATGAAATTTTGGCAGAAAAAATAGTTCAAATGATTATTGTATTGATATATGATAAAATCAACTTAGAGGATAAAATGAATTATAGGATTTCTGCACGTTACAACTATATTCTAAAATTTACTAAAATTAAAAAAAAAATGCTAATATAAAGTATTTTCTTTAAATATAGTAAATAGTAATGTATTATTATGGCAACATAAAATTTTGTCTTTATTGAAAATATTAATAACATAAAGCATTGAAAATATTAATATTAAATTTTAATTATATTTATATAGGTCAGCCTTTGATAGGCTTATTTTTATACTCAAGCCTGACCTATTTAAGTTAGAATTCTGCTCTTCTCCCAACAAGTTTTGCTCCCACCCAACCAAACTGATCAAAATAACCCTGCATGAGTTAACAAACACAAGTGTAAAACTCTGCGTTAGTTAACTTACGCAGCGTGACTTAAGTCACGCATGTGTAAAACTTTGCGTGAGATAACTCACGCAGCGTGACTTAAGTCACGCAAGTGTAAAACATTGTGTGAGTTAACTCACGCTGTACTGATATATCAGTACAACATTAAATGATGTACTGGTGTGCAGTCAATGCAAATAATGTCATTAATGACCCGTAATCTTTACACACTCATAATTGAACTGAATAGCGCCGGTTTAACAACAAAATCACATAATCGCATATAAACGATCAAAATTACACAAAATCATCATTTTTCTCACAAACACATAATCACACATAAACGATCCAAACGGTCCAAATTACACAAATTCGCCGGTATTGACCCGTAATCACACTTAAGGATAGTAAACGATCCAAATTACATGAATTAGTACTTAAATTCTCAAAATCACATAATCACATATAAACGATCCAAATTACACAAATTTGTTGTTAATGACGCGTAATCACTTAATCGCATATAATGACACATAAACGATACAAACTACATCAATTTGTCCTTAAATTCTCAAAATCACAAAGTTTCACATAAACGATCCAAATTACACATAACACAAATTCATTTAAATTCAACATTACGGACACAAATTTGAACACATTAGACTATTACACGTTCATTAATATTACACTTCAACGGGTCGGACATAAAGATGTAAAGTGTTATCCTCAAACCATTAACATGAACATGTAATCAATGTCGCTATCATCTTTGAGAATTTGTGGATAATACACGGTCTTTCAGAAGTCTTCTACCTTATCCTCCCCCAAGTCCACGTCTGACACATTTACAATCACATCACATGTTCTATGATTTGAACCAATATGGATAAAGAACTCGTCAAGTTTTTTCAACGTCTAGCCCTCGTTTTCACATCTACATAATGAACATGAAGTTTAACTGGATCTTGTGCATCTTCAGACATGTTTCACTTCACAATATATAATGAAAAAACAAATATTAGGCAATTTTTTCAATTTTTAACTGGTACCTGTGGATTTTCCAATTTTTTTTAATTCAGAAAGTATACCGGCAATTTTTTAACTTATGTGGTATGCCACATATGGCTGACCGGGTAAAAATTGAGGTTTTGCAAAAGGGTACAAATGAAGGGGTCACTTTTTTCATTTTTTTAAAAGGGGGCCAAAATCGCTACTTTTGCAAACTAATGTGGTGAATAGTGCGTTTAAGCCTAATAAAAATTGAAAAAGAAAAAACAAAGTAAATTACCTTGTTGAAATATACGGATTACCTTGTCGAAATATCAACAATCCCCCGACAACGACTATGAACTTGCATGATTTAGGGTAAAAGTGAATTACAACTACTCGAATTAAAACAATACAAAAAGTTCGTCGAACCAACACATTCTCTTTTTGTCTTTTGATTTACACTAAAATCATAGCTAAAAAAAATCATATGTTATTTCATCATCAGGTGCTCCCCTCCCACAAGTTTTAAACATACTATAAGTTATTAACCATAATTTGACATCAAATGTGAGTGACTATATCTCATATGGTGATTGGAGACCAGAAAATTTATCTTAGATGTTTCCAAACATGAGACAGCATGTTCATCAAGCAACCATCCCCTTGGATCTGAAAGAATACTAGCTTTTATGGAAACACACTGCAATTGGTGACTTGGACTTCAAGCAAGCTTACTCCTTCAAATTTAATATTCATGAAGACCTTAAGTGGGCAAAGACAATTTGAAATTAAGATATTCCCCCTTCAAAATCTCTTATGGTATGCAGATTAATGCAGGATAAAATTCCAATTGTTGACAGGTTATTGAAAGAGGCTGGCAACTTCCTTCAATGTGTGAAACCTTTATTACAAAAGCATTTAATTAACTTTTCATTTGTTCATTTCTTGCCCGGACCCTTTTGTTAATTACTACAAAAGGGCCCTTTTGTAGTAAAACTATTGTCTTGGTTTGTAATCTCCTTGAATGTTATTATACAGTTTAGTTCTATGGAAGATATCTGGAACATTTATGAAAAAGCTCGATCCCCTTAATGTAAAACTCTTATAACTGTTGCTCTGGTTAACTTAATCAATACTATTTGGTTTGCACGGAATGAAGCAAGGTTCAATAATAAAATTATCATTTCAAAGTCAGTTATTTTCAGTATCAAAGAAAGCACCTCACGCACAGGAAATAACACTAACAAATTCTCCAATAATTCAATCATAGGCTTTACCATTCTGAAGAATTTCAAAGTTTCTATCCAACATCCCAGAGCCCCTCCATCATTGAAGTGATTTGACATCCCTCTCTGCTTCACTGGATAAAATGTAATACAAATGGAGTCTCTCCTGGAAACCCAGGCACTTCGTCATGTGGATACTTATTCAGAGATTATGAAAGCTATTTGTATCGTTGTTTTGTTGAGCAGTTGGGAAATTCAACTTCAAGCAGAGCCATGTGGTGCAATGAGAGAAATAGAAATTGCCTTTAAGAAGAACTTGCTAAATCTTTGGTTGGAGAAACACTCATCCTTGGTTGTGCAAGCTTTCAAATCTTCAAATTTGATTCCATGGAAAGTTAGAAATAGTTGAAACATTTGGATGTTACTTCTTAGAAATATGAATTTTATAGATATCCTCGTATATATTGGGAAGGAAATCAGGTAATAGATTCCCTTGCAAACTCTTAATTCCTTTGCTTACTCAACTAACATACCATTGTTTGTTTGGGAATCTTATGTTAATAATGAAATTGGCTCACCTAGTTTCATATTTTCTTCTTTTTAGGAAGTTTTGGTTTGGTTCCCTCCATCATTTTTATATCTATTCTCGTTTTATATCTATTTTGAGGGTATTTAGCATCTTGCTACACCCTAACTTAAAAAAAGAAAAAAAGTAATCCTCAAAATTATATATTATTTAAAATAAAAATATATAATTTCAAGGATTACTTTTTTTATTAATGATAAATTAAAATAGTTTCTTATTGATGTATATTTAAATACTTTTATAATGTTACATATTGATGTATAATTAAATACTTTTGTCCGTTTTTTTACTGCGTTAACACGTGTAAGTTATAAGCAAAAATTTTTTAATGAATTTTTGACTTTGATTAAAATTTTATGTATAGATGTTTGTGACTTTTAAATGGTTACAAATTATGTTTATATTTTACCAATAATATAACAAATACAATAAAAAATGTTACTTTTTTCAATAACATCAACAATATAGTATTCTTAAAATCAAACTTGTTTAAAGTGATAAGTAGAATAATTAAAAATCCAGGCCAAAAAAACATGTATTTCCTTTATATATTGTCATAGATTTAATTAGCATATACTCTCATTTTACACGTGCATTTAATGATGTGTTATAACATCAAATAATAAATATGAAAATATATCATTTTAGGATGCATGTGTAAAATTACAATATAATGTCATTGTATATCAATTAAACTCTATTATTATTATTATTATTGTTGTTGTTGTTAACTTGATGGATCTAAATCATTGTTTGTATTTTTTTGGTAGAAAATCATTGTCTGTGAATTGTAGCAAAAAATAGCTTCCCTCAGAAAGTAAATAAAGGCTTTAAGGCATCTATCTCTCATAACCATCTCTTAGTTTGTTTCCTTTCTTTCGTTCCATTTTCTAAAAGTTACTATTATTTTTTCACCACATCACAAACAAGCACAAAAATAAAACACACCTAAATCAAAGAAGTAGTTATTAGTGATTTCTTCATTTCAAAACAATAAAAAAAAAACTTTCCAACCGTAAGTGTAACCTCCTTACAAAAAAAAACATAAGTATAACCAGTATTTTACATTTCTTTATAAACTCCAATCCCAAGTTGTATTTTACAAACACCTCACGTCATAACCTTTCTACCACTTTTCTCACGGGGTTTAATTATACTGGGCTAATCCATGGAATATAAAAGACTATACTGGGCCATCATTTTAGCACTGCTTGCGTTGTTCCAAGGAAACAAAACACTTGTTAAGGGTCGATTTAATTACAAGGAAGCACTCACAAAATCCCTTATCTTCTTATAGAGGCACAAAGATCGGGGAAACTCCCTCCCAATAACAGGGTTCCTTGGAGAGGAGACTCGGCACTTGATGACGGAAAACTTGCTAATGTCTCTTTCTTTTTCTTAAAACAAAATCACTATTAAGAAAAGTTGAAATAATGGGAAAAATATATTTATTGTTTCTATATATATTAGTGACGTCAAAATTGTAGACCAATTTCATTCTTTCTGTCTCTAACTTCGATGGCTAATTCAACTTTTTATAGTGGAGAATAATATATATCAGAGTTACACAACGTTTTTTATGTATACATAATCAATGATTTGGGCTTATATTTGATTTTATTGAATTGAATAGGTGGACCTATCTTGGGGATATTGTGATGCTGGGGACAACGTAAAATATGGGCTACTAATGGTATTCACAGTTACTACATGGGCTGCAATATTTTACAAGTTGCTTGGGATCTAGTGGCAAGGAGCTTCTTCCAAGGACGTACTTTGGGAATACCAGGTTCGATTCTTAGGGGGAACAACGTTTGACCAGTACGCATGCCTCTACGCACGAGCCGAATTAATCGTCCACCTTTGGTGGGTCGGAAACCGGTGCAAAAGAAAAAAAAAACAGAATTTGAAGCAACAAACGAAATGGGAAATATTCAAAATGCCATTAAATGGGGTACAAACTATTTTCTGAAAACAAGTTCTAGAAAAAATAAATTATATGTTGAGGTAGGGGACCCAATTGATGATCACCATTGTTGGGCACCACCAGAAAATATGAAGATAAAGAGAACAGTTAAATCAATTGATAGTAACACACCTGCATGGTATTGAGATTGCAGCTGAAACTTCTGCAGCTATGGCTGCTTCTTCCATTGTTTTTAGACACGTTGATCATGCTTTATATATCATTTAGTCTCTTAACTTATTTTTGGTTTTCACTTTAATCCCCTAACTATAAAGTGTCTCAATTTGGTCCCATAAATCTTATGTTGTTTGCTATTTTGGTAATTTCCGTTAGCTTTTAACCTTAAATGTTTAAGATGAACCAACTTTATAGGTGGTCCACCATAAACCTTATTAAATCTTTTATTTTTATCAGTTTGATCGTTGTTTTTAAATGGAGACCATTGGATCATGGAGGGATCTACTATTGCTTATAATAAACCACAAACACCTAAAAAAAATTCTTATTTCTTCTTCTTCTTCCTTCATCTCCTTCATCATTACATTCATACACCTTAGTCAATCTTCATATAACCCAGAAAAAAAAATCAAAAAAATAAAATAAAATTCTCTTCATAAAAATCAAATCATTTTTTTCATCCCACAAAAACCCCAATGTTCATAAACCCCAATATTCAATACCATTAATTCCCACTTGCAGATGCATACAAACAACACCTTTTTCAACCCTAAAACCACACAACGGTTAAACAAACAAATTGAAAAAACCCTAAACCTAAACCAAAACCAGATTAGGCAACAACAGTAAACCCTAATTCTCTTTCTTTCTAAAACACGAATAAGAAAGAAAGATGAAGAAACAACAACCCAAAACCAAAACCAGAACACCAGAACATGCAACATTAGTAAATCCTAATTTTTATTTTTCAGAAAAAGCGAATAAGAAACAAAGAAGATGATGATGAACATGAAACGTTGAGCAAACAAAACGAAAAAAACCCAAAACCTAAACTAGATTAAGAAAATACAGTAAACCCTAATTTTTTTCTTCTTCAGAAAACACGAAAAATCAAGAAGATGATGAATACGAACCTGCTACAAAGCTCAATCCAAAATTTCGTCTTCGTTTTGGTCTTTCAGTTGCATTCAATCGCCTTCTTCTTCGTTTTCGTCCAAGCTTTTCAACTTCTTCTCACCTTCGCGTTCACTCTCTAAGGTTCTCTCTAAGTTTTCAAGAAATGAAGTGAAATGCCTTGTCACAAGCCAACGTGGACATAACTTAACGTTTTTTTTCCACCAAACTAACAGAAAGGACCTAAACTGTTAGCGGAGCAAAACTTTGAGGACCAATTTGGTACAAATTATATTTACGGGACCAATTTGATACAAACAATTAAGTTAAGGGACTGTGGAATCAATTAAGCCTTGTAATTATATCAAAAATATTGGACATTCAAATACTAACGGAGAGGACCGAAATAATAAACGACAAAAGATTTATGGGACCAAATTGAAACATTTTGTAGTTAGGGGACCAAAGTGAAAACCAAAAATAAGTTAAGGGACTAAATGATGTATTAAGTCTTGATCGTAAATATGCTCAACATGGTATAATGGAATCTTCGAACGAACACTTCGAATCTGTATGCTCGTGCTTTCCGGGAAGGCTGGTCCGGTTAGTCCTTCTCCAATTAGCATCTCGCCTGATCGTCTGCTGAGTGAATAGCAGCAAGTGCTAGTTCAAGTCAATAATCATTTGATTCGCGGGATCTGTACTGTGACGAGTAAGAAAATAAGGTTGAAGTACTACGGATATCAGAACTATTTACATGTATAGAAAAATGTTCATTTTTTTTAGAAAATAAAAATGTGCATTTGTAACTTGTAGTATTTTTTGATTGAAACAAACTATATTATTTAGTTACTTGAGAATACGAAAGCTTGATTTATTTCTACCGATTTTCTGGCAGCATTTTGAATTGGCAAAATCTCATAAAGGAACCTATGATGGAGAATGTCCCTTCTACTGCTCTTATTCAGGCTATAATGTATGTTGTCACTTTTATAATCAATCTTTCTTAATTCACAAAAATTGAATTGATGTTGGGATAGTAATAATAATAATTAAGTTAATGTGCTGCATATAAATAGGATGAGCTAATGTGGGCTGCAACATGGCTATACATGGCAACAAGGAAGACAATGTACATGAAGTATATACAAGAAGAAACAATTAGTGCTAATGTAACAGAATTTAGTTGGGACCTTAAATATGCAGGAGTTCAGGTTCTTCTCTCTCAGTTACATTTTGAATGTCAAAATGGTCTTGAAACATTTAAAGCACATGGTCAAAGTTACATATGTTCAGTCATTTCTGATAGTCCTTACAACCAAATAAAATTCACTCCTGGTAAATCATGTGCACATTTTTGCTTATATTTAATCGTCATTTTTACGTATATAATTAATATATTTATATATGGATTTTGTTAGAAGCCACCCATGAAGATGTTTTTTATCAACCCACACCTAGGTGTGATTTTCACTTTTTAGTTATAACTTTACTAAAAGACACCTTCATAAAAATTAGTTGGTGTCTTTAACAAATGTTCATAGAATAACTTGCTAAAAACACCTTCATAAAAGTTGTCTCCTAGTAAAATCTTTTATATATAACTATGCAGGTGGTTTTATTCATATGAGTGATGGGCCCAATACACAGTATGCCACCAGCACATCTTTCTTGTTTGCTGTATATAGTGACAAAAAGTCGAATGTCGAAATAAATAATTTGACTCAGCCCATCTCCTTGAATTTTCCAAAAAACTAGTAAGTATATAATACATTATTTATATCCACATAATAGTTTTGATATTATCATACAAACTAGAAGAGTTATAAAAAGAAATTAATCTCTAATTTTGACATATCTAATATTTAGCGACGGTATTCATTATACTTCTATTTGCTAATATTTGATTTTTTGAAAAGGAATTATTACCGATGTAGTATAATGTTGCAGCTCTAGGGACAGTTAGATTTATAGAAGTTTTTTCTCTAAATTCTATAAATCTAATAGTTTCCACTGCAACAACAACATACCGCCATTATAGAAGATCCAAAGTTGTTATAGCATATGATTTTAAAATAAATAATATTGACATATATAGACTGATTGTCTAATATTTGGGTGGTAAACAGATGGATTACATATTTGGGGGAAAATCCATAAGGAAGATCATACATGGTAGGAGTTGGGAAAAATCCACCAACACAAGCTCACCATAGAGGTGCTTCAGTGTCAAAGTTGTCACCAAACGAAGAGATAAACTGTCCCACAAGCTTTGTGAAATGGTTACAAAAGAGATGCACCAAATCCACATAAGTTAACTGGAGCTATTGTAGGTGGACCTGACATCAACGACAAGTTCTATGACAAACGTACGGATTCACCTGAAACCGAACCTTGCACATATGTTAATTCCCTTGCAGCTGGTGCTTTAGCAAAGCTTGCTTCTTTGGATTAACTTAGCTTAATTTCATGAATAGTTGTACTAGATTCTCTGACATGAATTTACCATTAGTCAAAGTAAACTTCGTGTTTATAATATGGTTACTCAAAACTTTAATCCTAGTTTATAGCGCAATAGTAGATTACATTATGGATCAGGCCCTGCCTTTTTTTTTGTTTTGAAAGAGGCCCTGCCTTTTTGTAGGTCGGTGTTTATTTGGAATATGTAATTAGTCTGTACCTCATTGACGCCCTGTTGAGTAAATTAGATGGGTGGGTTAAACATTTGAACTACGGTAAAAGCATTTTCCTGACTTCATTGTCAACAAAAAAAAAACTCAATCCACTCATAATTTTATTTTAATATCCTTTACTAGATGTATTAAAAAATAAATATTTTTATTCGCGTGTTTGGAGTGTAAAGAAGAAGAAAATAAATAAATAAATAAATACGATGAGCTTTTAATTTAGTTAATATTATATTGCTTGTGGGAGAAGGCATACTATTGGTGCCTAGGAAGAGCAGGACCACTGGTGTGAAAAGAAAGAGTGATGAAATGGAGCCTCTTGGAACACAACAATTAGTTAACAAGAATTAGTGGCAACTATTTAATATGACTTTTTTTTTTAGGGGAACTAATTAATATGACTTGAGACTTATTTTATGTTTTGGGTTGTAATGAAATTTAAGTACTCTTTTAGTTGCAAATTATTTTGGATTGTAATGTTTAAGTATTCAAACTTGATGTCATATTTTGGAACTTATTAGTTTGATCATGATTGGTTGTAACTTAAGTCCTCTTTTGGATGTGATATTTTGCAACTTAATATCAATTTTATATGTTATGGGTTATATTATGTCCTCCATATCTTGTGTTCATATCAGTAGCTTGCATATGTTCATAAACACAAACATTTTCATTAAATTGCCAAAAGCAAGGGTTACAACATACTTTAACATCATTTAGCTTTTTACAACAAAAAACAACTTAAAAACTTAACAACATAAGAACAACATTCAACCTTATTTCATAGCTAACTCTAGAGCTAAAAGGACACACATGAACAACATAATTCCTAACACAACTATGGCAATTACAAGACTCATTTCCTTCTTCTTAAATTCATCATTCTTCCTCAATAGATTTTAATTAACTCATGCTTGTCATACAAATACATTACTTGACTTTATAATCATAAGTAGATTTTTTTCTTTCCAAAAATATAATAAAATCAAGAACGATGATACCAATTGTTAAAAGATTTCAAAAAATTGATAATTTTTTTAAAAGGACTAGAACTTGAAATTTGAAAATTTGATAGGAACCAAAAACATATTTAACCCTGAATTTTTTTATTCTTGTGAACTATATAATGATTGGTGTCTATTTTCTAGTAAAAAAAACTTAAGTTTGTCATACTTACTTGACATTAGATTTCTTATTCCACTCTTAAATTTTTTATTTTGTTATCTAATTGAAATCTTATTTTTAATTTTTTAGCGTTTAAAAATTCAAATTTAATTCATATCTTGTTCGAAAATTCAATTTTTTTTGTAGAATAAATTGTTATAATATTATAAACTTCTCTATAAAAATCATTCAAAAATGTGAAGTATACATATGATTTGATTTAAAAACAGGGAACATAAGTGGCAATAGAAATTTTTTGAGGGATAAAAAATTGAATAATTTTTTTGGAGGGACATTTGAAAATTTTATATGGACCAAAAACATATTTAACACTATGTTTTAATATAAAGTTTAGATAAAATAATCCAGTATAAAATAGAATAAATTAAATCATAGAAACTTGGTATAATTAATACTTGGGGCAAATAGAAACTTCACCCTTCATTTAGAAAAAATCACGGTATTATAAGATCGTCTTAAAAAGATCGGTGAAAATAATTTCAAAACACTTGATATATTCTTAAAATCAAGTTACTTCAGAAAACAAGAATATATTTTTTTTGATGGAAAAACAAGAATTATTTTTCTTTTTTTTTGAAAGAATAAGAATTTAATAACTTGGGAGAAGTCTTCCTCAAAAAAAAAAAAAAAACTTGGGAGAAGTCGAGCATTGAAAATTCCATACAAAGGTAAACATATAAATCAAATCATTGGTTGCCTATTGATTCACCTAGGATGTACTGTTAACTTTGCGAACAAAATTTCAAAACCTAAAAATATAATTTTGGGGCTCATTTTTTGAAGGTTTGTATTCAATTTTTTCACCATTACGTGCAAAATTTAAAAATTTGTACTGTATATACTATGAACATAATGTGTTCATCTCTTTTTATCTTTAACTATTTTTTGTCTTATCTGCAAATACCTTTTTATCAATGCTTTATTAACTTGCTCGTAAAACTATTTTATAAAGAACTTACGAAAACTGCTTAAAATATTGTTTTTTGTTTAATGTCTCTCAAAATGTGTTTTGAACAGAGTATTGTTTTTTTACTTTTAGACAAAATGATTTTTATTTAAAAATAGTAAACACAATTAAAACCCATCCTTTCTTGATTTTTTAGTACCTTCATTATACACTATAAATAGATTAAATCACATCTTATATGTTACATCCTTTCAAAGCGGATTTTTTATGAGGTGACGTTGGAGCTTGAGGGTTAAGCATTCTATGTTGATGTTGTCTACGAAAGGATTCCGGAATTCTATTCCAATTGCTTTACTATTGGGCATTCAGTTGTTATTTGTAACAAGTTGTACCTAAAACACAAGGAAGACAAGTCCAAATCGGAGAAACAAATGGTGAAGGGAGATTCATCCAAATGGCCTATCACCGTTAACTATCACAGTTAACGATACTCGGCCCCCGCGGAATCCACCTTCAGATAAACCTCAGCCCACCCGAGGTTGAGCAGTTGGATGATGATACGACAAAGGATACCAACAACAAATAGCCAGGAGAGGAATAAGTTGATGCGCACGACAACATGAAGGACTTGGAAGATGAATAAGTTAATAATAATAATAGTAATGATATCGAGATTCCTACATCAAATAATGATTTCGAACCTCATAAGAAACAATGCAAAAAGATTAAATCATACACTAAAAGTTCACATAGTTCTTCTATTGTAGTTTTGGCAAAGTTGAATTTGTGTTTTTTTTCTTTTCAATGTAGTCTACAAATTTAAATGAATAATTTTTTTTTGTTGAAACAATAAGATAGTAATGACTTTTCAACTTAACTATTAAAGTGATTCTTATAGGTGGTGGAGATGTGAAAAAAAAAGGTGTGATACAACCAAATTAACAAGATAAGAAGACACTATAAATAAAACTCTTTGTTGACTTCTTTTATTTTATTTTATTTTATTGACATCATCTTAGAGTATAAATTCAAAACTTCAAGGTCCATGAAATGAGGAAGAAAAAAAGATACAATTATTTGGTGCATGGAAAAAAAGTTAAATGATAGCTCGTGGAACATTGTAACATAAAGTATATTGTACAATTTTTTTCTAGAGCAAGAACTCCTTTCATTTCACATGCTGATCTTTACACAAAATCCTTTACGATACCTGATATTAAATCTTTTAGGTCTTATACAATCATTATCTGTTTTACAAGGATTAACTTCATGGATACTATAAGAACCACCTTGTATTATGACAAGAAATATGGAAAGAAATTGAATCAGAACATATACAAACTTGAGAGTTTTAGCTATATTTTTCCTTTTTGCATCTAAAAAATAGGATATAATTTAATCACTTTATAATGTATAAAGTTTATGCTGTCATAAAATTGATCAATTAGTTTAACCACTTAATTTTTTTTAAACCCTTCTTAAAATTAAAATCAATACTAAATGCCTCTTAAGTATACCAATGTGTGTTTTGTCAAAAAATAAATAAAATTAGCTCTTAAGTATACTAAATGCCTCTTAAATATATTGGTAATATATTTATTTTTTTATTTTTATTTTTTTGCTCAAAAAAAATAAAATTACCAATGTGTTGTGTTTGTCCTTTTCACACTTAGAAAGGAGGTCATATGATAAAATTCATAATCATAAAACATGAATATTATTTTCATAATTCATAATCCCTTTCTTATATATCTTAGCAGACATGCATATGATCTAATGGTTATCATTT
>Ga0228710_1005012_pt1 | contig 20759 bp, 12 predicted proteins | sample MedpolnodulmetaG_FD_177995 | JGI IMG/M metagenome (GOLD analysis project Ga0228710, IMG submission 177995) | Root nodule microbial communities from Medicago polymorpha collected in Santa Monica, California, United States - pink nodules | ecosystem: Host-associated > Plants > Roots > Nodule... | reverse complement strand
GAAATGCAAACTTGTGTCCGTAAGTTCCTCAAAAAAAAAAAAAAACTTGTGTCCATATGACACAAGTTAATGAATCAAAATAAAAGTATTTTATTGTAATTAATGCATTTTAATTTTTTTTTTATTAATTAAATGCACATAATTTAAGAAAAAGTTTCTATTTTTGGGTTGTTTAACATGTGTCTAAGGACACAAGTTAGCATGACCCTTCATATCTTTTTTAACAATAAGTATACGAAAATATGATAGATTTTATAGAATGTATCATACTCTCTTGTTTTTCTTTAATAAAGACAAGAATATGAACGTAATTATTGCAAATTCCTGAAAATAATTAAGTACATACAACCTAAGTTGCATACAGGTTAAATTGACAAAAGAGCGCAATTTTTTTGCATTGAATATCATGTCATATTAGCCTTGCAAAAAGAGATTTGACGAGAATCTCTCAATCCAGTAAATATTGAAATGTAACGAAAAGGCATAACGTTTGAAAAATATATACACATATTGGTTTTTTTAAGTCAAATCACAACACGGTAGTTGGAATATACACAACAAAAAATGGCTATAAAATGACTCATTTGCATCCGATTTTAATATATCATATCTCAGTCTAAAGTAACAAACACACCCACCTACCCTTTTCATTTTTCTCTTTTATCTTTTTGTACTTCAACCATATCGAGCGAAAGGAAAGGTTGTGGTCGCCAAAAGATCGAGATGAAAAAGATGAGCAACGAGAGCAACCTCCAAGTGACTTTCTCAAAGCGTCGTAGCGGGCTCTTCAAGAAAGTCAACGAATTTTGCACCCTTTGCGGTGTAGATGTTGCTCTAGTTGTATTCTCACCTAGTGAAAAGGTATTTTCTTTCGGTCATCCAAATGTTGATACGATCATAGATCGCTATCTCTCTGGGGTACCCCGCAAAACAACAGCACCATGGAATTCATTGAGGCTCACCGTAGCGCCAAAGTGTGTGAGCTCAATGCTGAGTTGATTCAAATCAACAACACACTGGACAAGGAGAAAAGGCATGGTAATGAGTTGAGCCGTTTGTGCAAGGCGTTCAAGGCTCAATTTTGGTGGGCTTATCCAATTGATGGGATGAATAGGGCTCAGCTTGAATTATTCAAGAAGATTTTGGTGGAGCTTAAGAAACTTGTTGCTCATCATGTTGGTAAGAGTGCAATTCAGGGTGCTTCTGCTCAAACTTTTCCATTTTCTGTTGGTAATGATTTATCCTCTAACATCCCTCTCAATTATCAGCCAAATCCTCAACAAACTCAGATGTTTTCGCCACAAATTTTTCATAACCCTATATTGCAACCTCATTTAATTGGCTTCAACAATATGGGAGGAGGAGGATATAGACTCTCCAGATTCTATTGAAGTTCTAGAGTCATTAAGTTTAGCTTCGCCACTTTACTTGTGTTGTATGAAAATCCATAACCAATTCAATTTCTCATCTATGCCCTCTCTTGAAACTCAAACTTTTGTTTACGAGTCTAATCATATCTCTGTTATCATTGTGAACTATGTAGATGGCAGAGGAAAGGGTAATTATAAGTTTGTTGCCTAAAAGTATATGCACCGTTGATCTATAATAAAGCACTTATCTTTGTTGAATCCTCTTCTATACTTGTTTTGTCTAGTAAACTAGTAATTTTTATGCTAATTTGATACTTTGTATGCTTAATGACGATTTCATCTCCTTTTTTTTATTAATCAAGAATAAATATATGTATGTTTGGATTGACATCAAGTTTGGTAGAATCGTACTACGCCATTGTGATTTTGTTAAAGTTGCAATTTAGAGTTCAATAAAAAATCACAAGAATCTAAAATATTGAATACCATCCCATAACATGTCTGATTTTTCTTTTGTCTAGTTATACATTGCTGTTTTTTTTATTTATTATTTTTTATGAAATTAGTGATAGAGGATTTGCCCTAAGAGTGGGAATAGGCCATGCCACTCGTTAGGGACCTATAATCCGGCCTACTAAAAGCTCGGTCCGACCTAACTCGTTTAATAAATAGGCAAACATAACCTTTTTAAAAAGCCTATTAATTTAAATGGGTTATACTTAGGCTTATAAAAAAGCATATCAGGCCTGCCCATATATAAGTATATTATATTTCCCCATATGTATTATTTATATAGTAATACAAAAAAAAAAAAAACTTTCAAATTCTCATATTAAGTTGATGATTTTTTTATCACATTGAAGATTTTATGCATTATTTTTCCTGCGTAAGTGCTGATTTTGTTTTCAGTTTCTTACTTTTTGAAAGCTTGTTAAGTTATCATTAAATACCCAAAATGTTATTTGATTTGTGTGTGAGGCTTGATACTAATATGCCTAAGGTTAAGTATGGTTATAAGATCAAGTTTGAAATCCTTCTTGTTATCAGACATTATTATTCTTGAGTTCCTATCCATCTATAAATTTTACGATTGTGTTTTATTAGTTTAATGTGTATCTAATTAATGTTTATCTCTACGTTAAGTACATTGCACAAATTAAAAAGAAAGAAAAATGGATGAATGAACTCCATTTGAAATATGTAACATAAACTAGGCTTTTAGACAAGTTAATAGGCCAGGTCGGACTTTTAAGAACGCTAGGCCAGGCTTAAAATAAAGCCTTTAATAGGTATAAGGCCAAGGCTTAGGCCTTAGTTTTTTCAACTAGGCCAGACCTTTTTAAGCAAAGTCGGGCTCGACTCGGCTCATTCCCACCCCTAATCTGCTCCTCCCTCCTGCCATTTTGGTTTCTATCTCTCTCATTTTTTCATTTGTCTCTCCTCAATCAGAAAAATCGCATGGACTGCAGTCATGTGACAAGTAATTGATCCAATTTCAAGTGATAGCTCAAATGTGTGTTCAGAATATCAACATCGGTGCAAAGTTATGAGATACTTATTCGCTAATCCCTTCGGCCTTATTTACAAGTAATATTGATTAATTTCACAAGTTTTAGTAAGTTAGTTTAATGGTATTGTATATATTGCATTACATCTAAAGGGAATACATAGTTTTGTTAAGACATTTTTCTTCAAATTTTACCTTTTATTTAAACTATTTTATCATTTTTACAGTATTTTTTAAATTATTAATTAAAAACTTAATTAAATTTCATTGCAATAGGAAAAATCTCACTACAAGTGGAACAATATTGAACACTATAAAGAAAATAGGAAAAGACTTATAATTTACTAAAGTAAATATAAAATTACCAGCACGACATTAGGAGAGTGGTAACATGACTCTCCTTCAAGAAAAGAATTGAGTTTGATTCTCGGAGTCGTGTCCATTTAAAAAACAGCCCAACCTTGTATAAAAAAACACATCTCATTGGCGACTTGAGGATTAATCTCGTAGAGGACCCAAAGCGCCTAAGTCGCGGTGATAACGTTTGGGCATCTATTAAGGTCAAGACCCTAGTTACAGTGGATCAGAAAGAAGAAGAAAAAAAAAGAGGATCACATTAAATTTTCATTGACATTATAAATCTATAAATGTGCAAAAAGGAATTTGTAAAATACTTACTCCGTCCGTCCCTATATATGAATAAGCATTTTTTTTTAAGAAAGTAGCTTATAGCTTTTCATTATAAATTAATCAACAAACCAGTACAAAAAGGTATAACATTAAAGTCATGGGGACTAGCTAACAATGTAGCCTCTCGAGCTAAATTATGAGCGACTTCATTCTATTGTTTCCTACACCGCTGCCTACAATCATCAATAATTGCTCCGAATTCGGAGCTGTCATTATTTCCTTTGTTAAAATAGTCTACAACCCTCTTGGCATCCAACTCAAAATCAACATTTGGGAGTTTAACTCATGTACCCACTTAATAGCTTGTGACAGACCCAATGCTTCACCTATATCCGATACACACACGGGGCTTGACCACTTCGTCCTTGCTTTCACAAATATCCCGACCTCATCTCTGATACATATACCATAACCAACAACATTTAAGTGATCCGAAAAGGACGCATCCACGTTGCACTTAAACCTACCCCTGCTTGGTTTTTAACACCTAAACTGACTCTGCTGCATTTCTGCACTACTGCTACCTGCTAAACTGTTAACCGTATGTGTATCAGCAGCGTATACCGTGCTGTTCATCCGCAATCTGCAACTGTTTGCTGCTGTCCACCCATTCAGCAACTGCTTTACTCTCTCAACTATTGATTTGCTGATCTCGGACATGTGTTGCCAAACTTGCATGTTCCGGCTTTTCCATAAGCTCCAAACTATGGTAACAAAACTGGATTTTAGCTCGTGGCAGATTTTGAAGTAAGGCAGATGCAATATCTACTACAGTGTTATTTGTTTGCATCGCTACATATATATGTTGAAAAGGATGACTGTCCTGCCAAACGCATTTTTTGCTTTTTTTCACTCTTATTAAGAAAAATTGATAATGTAGTTGATGTTTCATTTTATGTGTGAAATGTGAATACCTAAACTACCCTTTGTATGTGTATGCAGTAAACTACCCTTATTAAGAGTTTATTTGGAAAAGAAGCAGTAAATGCATTTAAAAATTTGAAAAATGAATTATACTTAGAGATAATTTTCTAATCAAATTGATGCTTATATTTAGGGACAGAGAGAGTATTATCAAGGAATGTACTAATTTGATTTCAATTATTTGGTTGAAAAAAATACTTATTATCAATGCACATAAGAATGCAAAGCAGTTAGCAAACAGGATTATAAAATACATTTCATCATATAACATTAGGGTACAATAATTTGATGCAGGTTTTGGACATTCATTTTTTGTCATATGAAAGACTTGGAAACTTTTTCATCTTAACCAGATTCAGAAATACAAAAAAGACAATTTTCACGTGAACTATTGATATACCAGTTTGCTAACTTTTCCATCTTAACGTAGTGTATAATACCACACACTAATTTTTTTCCCCTCTTTTTGAACCCTTCACTACTCAATTCATTGCATCAATTGCACAACATAAAAAAACATTAGCAGGCCTGAATGTTTGTCAACACCTCCAACTACCTTCAACTAGACTAGTGATAAGGGATAACCAGTGAGCATATGAGCAAATAATTCAACACATGAATACAAAGTTAATCGAAGTTGATAAAGACTAACCAATGTGCAAAGAATTCAAAAACATATTGCAAATTTCTAGAAATATCAAGGTACAGCATATCCAATAGTTTGCTGAATAAGGCAAGATATACAAATTTGAAAAAAGGCGCCATTTTTTTACATTGAATTTCCTGCCATAAAAGGCATGCAAAAGAGATTTGATAAGAATCTCCAAATCTAGTAAATTATCAATATGAAAAGATGCAACGTTTGAAAAAGATAGCCGCCTGTTTGTATTCTAAGAAAAATCATAATATGTTACTTAAAACACATACACACAAAAATTGACTATATAAAATGACCCCTTCACACCCAACTTCAATGTGTCATTTCTTACTCTAAGATAACAAACACACTCACTCACCCACCCTTTTCTTTTCTTTATTCTCTCTGTTTGTGTGTCAGCCATGTCGAGCGGAAAGAAAGGCCGAGGTCGCCAAAAGATCGAGATGAAAAAGATGAGCAACGAGAGCCACCTGCAAGTGACTTTCTCAAAGCGTCGTAGCGGACTCTTCAAGAAAGCCAGTGAGCTTTGCACCCTTTGTGGTGCAGATGCTGCTCTCGTTGTATTCTCACCAAGTGGAAAGGTATTTTCCTTTGGTCACCCCAATCTTGATACGGTCATAGACCGCTATCTTTCTCTGGTACCACCACAAAACAACGACACCATGCAACTCATTGAGGCTCACCGCAATGCCCACGTTCGTGAACTCAATGCTCAGATGACTCAAATCAACAACACGCTGGATACCGAGAAGAAGATTGGTGATGAGCTGAGCCATTTGCTAAAGGAAACGGAGGCTAATTTTTGGTGGGCTTGTCCGGTTGATGGGATGAATAGGAATCAACTTGAATTATTCAAAAAGGCATTGGAGGAGCTTAAGAAACTTGTAATTCAGCATGCTACAACTCGAACTCTTCCATTTTTTGTTGGCAATGCTTCTTCCTCGAACATTTATCTCCATCATCAGCCAAATGCTCAACAATCTGAAATTATGCCACCACAATTTTTTCAAAACCCTATGTTGCAATTGCAGCCTCATTTGTTTGATGGATCAATGATGCTTCGCCATGGCTTCAATAATATAGTGTAATAATAATGTTTTGTAGAATATATTGCCAGAGGCTATGGAATAAATAAGAATTAATCTTTAAGTTTGTGCCTAATTTACTTTGGTGGTCCCTCTGCTATGCTTGTTTTTGTCTACTATATATTTTTTGTTGATTTGATACTTTTCATGCATAATGAAATTTTTTATCTCCTTTAATCAAGGATAACTACCAATATGTTTAATTTTTCTTCTGTCTAGTTATGCATAGCTGATATGATGGCACAAGTGTGTCTAGAATTATCAGCATTGGCGGCAAAATAATTAGTAGTCAGTAATTTAAAATCGAACACAATGAATGGTTTACCGTTGGAACTCTATCCATTGAATTTACTTTATGATTCCATGCCAACAATCAAATCCACCTATTACATTAATAGTTGGTGATATAGAACACTCATATAATATGCTACTCTCTGACCTTAGTTATAAGTAAAAATAAATCTAATTTTTTTTGATGTATTTGATCTAAAATTTGAACAAAATATATACATCCATTTTCCCTGTCCTATTTTTGTCTATAATTAAGCTTAGAGTAAATATTTATTGGCTAAGTCTGACGATTATAAATAAATAGAATATTTTTCTTCAAAAAAAAGATTTTTATTTTACATATACTAAATAAACAAGTTAAATTTTATTGGCCAGATGATATGTTCATATTGGGCTAGCTTACACTCACCCCTAAATACACACTAACGACTTTTTGAAAGCTCGACAAAGGATCAAATCACTTTTTGAACGAAGACATGATGGCCAAAGAACATACTATAGCAAATGAGTATTTATTTTTCATTTATGGATGTCTAAGTGTTTAATGGTGCCTTTATGAGGATTTTTATCGTAATAGGATGGTTTTGCCTTCTTATAATTCAGTTGATTGTTGTTCTTGGATTATGATCTAGTTTTTTTTTTTATAATAATAAATTTTTATGTGGTGCTGCAAATGATTTATACGAAATTTGATGTGTCAACATAGTTAGGATGTCACTTTCTACAACTATTACATTTGCACTGAACTAGCCTTCATCTAAAAGTGTTCAATGGTGGGATATATGCATGCAACTTGTGCTGGGTTTTTAGAGATATATTCCTACTTCCAACTTGTAAATCTTTGGCTATGTTTGGATACAAGATCACCAATGCTACATATAGGATTCTTGCACATATATTTGATTTTACACGGTAAGTCCTTTTATATTTTTGTAAAGGTCTCACTTATTCGCTTCAACTTTAGTTCTCAATAAGTATTTTGCGGTGTTTGTTTCCCATCAAGCGATAATCTACTATCGGCCACATGTTTTGAAATGTATCGTAAAAAGGAAAATGGAGAGGATCCAAACTAATCTACTATAGGTCGCATGCTTTCAAATGTTTAGTAAAAAGTGAACCACACAAAGTAATGTAAGTCGTCTTTATAACTTATATTGTTGCGTTGATGATAAAATAAAATAAAACCCAAAATTACAAAGCAAAAATGTTACACGTTATGTGCTTCTTTCCCCCAAAAGAAAGTAGCACAAATGAGTGATGATATCCAAGAGCAAGAATTGTATGTACATTATAACAAGAAAGGATGATTAATTCATAAAGGAGCTTAACAATAAATTCAAATACGTCTACAAAAGTTTCTGTGTATGTATCCGCTATTCCGAATTCCACGTTCACCTTGGTCATAAACAAATTGAAAACATAAATTAAAATTAAAAAATGAGAAAGAAATAAGAAGTTGAACTAATCTCCCTCCCTCTACTTCCCACTCTTTTGCTGCGAACGCCAGTAGCATGCGAATACTTTGAAGGCACAACTAGCAGCACCAACGGGCACCACAGCTGCATTTGTCGCGACTATTAAATCTTCAAAGGCTGCTCCTTCAGTTCCCTCATTTCCAACAGTACCCCCTCTCTTTGTAGAAAGAAACGAGTGTTTTCCCGTAATTATTCTTCCGAGCCTTGTAGACCATTCAATTTTGTTGCTCCTCTGGTCATGTCAAAGATAACAGGAAGAGCAAAGCTGCTTTAGGAATTTGGGATCGCTGGTACCTAGAGAAGCTTCTTCTTTGCTCAGCCTTTCGTGATATGGGAACTTCACAGCCAGAGAGTAAAGTCACGGGCTTTGTTGAAAGGACTAGAAACACTAAAAATTATATGAACTCGGCATTAGAAGGGCGAAAAGGAAACCTTAAATGACATATATTGACATTTGACGTTAGCAAATTCTCAATTCCTTTATCACGTTGAACACATCTTGTAAAAACGTTGTCGGCATTCCTCGCAGACGAGGAAGTTGTGGACAAAATCACATATTGCATTAAATGTAAACTGACTCTCGCCATCCTCAATCCTCGAAGAGAATGAATGTAGAAGAGCCCATAAGCCACAGCTGTAGCACCTCTTTTCCCTAAATCTGAAAGTTCCTAACTGAACTCTTGTCATCTTCTTGCTTAATCTGTTGGATACAAAATCAACATAGGAGCAAAGAATCCAACACATGAATACAAAGTTGATCAATCAAAATGAATGAAGACTAACCAATTAGCAAAGAATTCAACAACATCAAAGGTAGCAGGAGTATCTTTCAAAACAGCATGGAAATTAGTTATTGCAATTACTGAAAATATCCCGCTCAGCTTATCCAACAGTTTGCCAAAACAGGTAAGATATACAAATTGGCAAAAGAGCGCCAGTTATTTTTACATTGACTTTCTTACCATATAAGCCATGCAAAAAGAGATTTGATGAGAATCTCTCAATGCAGTAAATAATCAATATAATGAAAAGGAGCAATGTTTGAAAAAGATAGCCATTGGTTGGTTTTCTAAGCCAAATCACAATAAGAGAGTGAAAATATGTACACACAAACATTGGCTATAAAATGACCCCTTCACACCCAACTTCAATGTGCCATTTTTTACTCTAAAATAACAAACACACCCACCCACCCTTTGCTTTTCTTTGTTCTTTTTGTGCTTTAGCCATGTCGAGCAGAAAGAAAGGCCAAGGTCGCCAAAAGATCGAGATGAAAAAGATTAGCAACGAGAGCAACTTGCAAGTTACTTTCTCAAAGCGCCGTAGTGGGCTCTTCAAGAAAGCCAGCGAGCTTTGCACCCTTTGTGGTGCAGATGCTGCTCTTGTTGTATTCTCACCCAGTGGAAAGGTATTTTCCTTTGGTCACCCCAATCTTGATACCGTCATAGACCGTTATCTTTCCCTCGTTCCACCCCAAAACAACGGCACTATGCAATTCATTGAGGATAACCGCAACGCCAACGTGCGTGAACTCAATGCTCAGCTGACTCAAATCAACAACACAATGGATGCCGAGAAGAAAATTGGTGATGAGCTGAGCAATTTGCACAAGGAAACTGAGGCTAAGTTTTGGTGGGCTTGTCCGGTTGATGGGATGAATCGGGATCAACTTGAATTATTCAAGAAAGCTTTGGAGGAGCTTAAGAAACTTGTAATTCAGCATGCTTCTACTCAAACTCTTCCATTTTTTGTTGGCAATGCTTCATCATCTAACATTTATCTCCATCATCAGTCAAATCCTAAACAAGCTGAAATGTTTCCACCGCAAATTTTTCAAAACCCTTTGTTGCAATTGCAGCCTCATCTGTTTGATGGATTGATGATGCGTCACCATGGCTTTACTAATATGGTATAATAATATGTTCTGTAGAATATATTTCCAGAGGCTATCGAATAAATAAGAGTTAATCTTTTAAGTTTGTGGCTAATTTACTTTGTTGGTCCCTCTACTATGCTTGTTTTTGTCTACTAATTTTTTTGTTGATAATTGTTATCTCCTTTAGTCAAGAATAATTACCAATATGTTTGGTTTTTCTTCTGTCTACTTATGCATAGCTGAAATGATGGCACAAGTGTGTATATGTGCGCGCGCGCGTGTATTCATTGTCCATTGAATTTACTTGCTGATTTCATGCCGACAATCAAATCCACCTACTACATTAATAGTTGGTGATATAGAACACTCTTACAACATGCTGCTACTCTCTGACCTTAATCATAAGTAAAAATAGGTCTAAAAAAAATTGATGTATTTGATCTACAATTTAAACTAAATACATCCTTTTTTCCTGACTTAATTTTGTCTATAACTAAGCTTAGAGGAAATATTTATTGGCTAAGTACGACTATTTAAATAAATATAATATTTTAAAAGTTTAAACATATACTATATAAATAAGTTAAATTCTATAGGCTAGAAGATATGTTCATGTTGGGCTACCTTACACTCATCCCTAAATACACACATAACGAATTTTTGAAAGCTTAACAAAGGATCAAATCACTTTTTGAACCAAGATATGATGGGCAAAGAAAAAAATAGTAAAAGTTACTTGGTCGTGTGCTTTAATGGTGGCTTTCTGAGGATTGTTATCGTAATAGCATGGTTTTGCCTTCTTATAGATTTAGTTGATTGTTATTCTTGGATTTTGACCTAGTCTCCCAAGTTCAATTTCTTTCTGATATTAAATTTTTTGTGTGGTGCTGCTTTTTTTTGTTGGGGAGTGTATCATCAACACAGTTAGGATGTCAGGTTTCTACAATTGTTTCATTTGCATTACTCTAGACATAATCTAAAAAAGTGTTTAATGGTGAGATTAATGCAACTTGTGCCGTGTTTTTAGAGATATATCCGTATGTCCAACTTGCAAGTCTTTGACTATGTTTGGGTAGAAGATCACCAATGTTATATAGGATTCTTGCACATATATTTCATTTCACACAGTGAGACCTCTTATATTTTTGTAAAAGCCTCACTTTAAAATTCGCTTTAGCTTTGGTTCTCAATATATATTTTGTGGTGTTTGTTAATTGTCAAGCGGTAATCTACTATAGGCCACATAATTTGAAATATTTCGTAAAAAGTGAACCACAAAGTAATTTAATTTGTCTTTATAGCTTATACAGATGCTTTGATGATCAAAAATAAAAATCCAAAATTACAAAGCAAAATTGTTGCTAGTAAACGTTATGTGATCCATTCCACCAAAAAGAAAGTATCACAAATGAGTAATGATATCCAAGAATTGTACTTTGTACATTCTATCAAGAACGGATCAATAATTCATAAAAGAGCTTAACAATGCCCTTTGGAGCAAGAGACAATAAATTCAAATCGAACATCTACAAAAGTTCAATGCATATGATTTTCTGTGTATGTATCTGCTATTCCTATTCTCCTTGGCCTGAAACAAACATTATGAAAACAAAATTTAAAAATGAAAAATATATAAGAAGTTGAACTAATCTCCCTCCCTCTACTTATATACCTATATCCCTTTTAATTATGCAAAACTTAATTATTAGTTATTTTTTTAAATAAGTTCTTTTTTTTTAGCAAGTATAGCATGCAAGTGCTCCAAAGGCGCAGCTACATACAGCTAGCGAAAGCAATTACCAAAGCTGCTCCAACAGGCACCACAACTGCATTCGTTGAGACTATTGAATCCTCCAGTGCGGCTCCTTCAGTTACGTCATTCCCAACAATGCCCTTCTCCTTGTACCGAGAAACAAGTGTTTTCCCATAATAATTCTTCAAAGCCTTGTAGACCTCGTCCTGGTTCCATTCAATTTTGTTGTTTCTCTGGTCATGTCCAAGGTAACAGGAAGAGCAAAGTTGCTTTGTGGGCCAAATTGTCTTCGGGAATTTGGGATCACCAATTCACCAGTACCTGGAGAAGCTTCTCCTTTGCTCAGCCTTTCGCAATTACCTTGTTATGGGAACTCCACAACCAAAGAGCAAAGTCGCGGGATTTGTTGAAAGGAGTAGAATCACTAAAAACTATATGAACTCGACATTGAAAGGGTGAAATGGGAAGGTTGAAGTATATTGACATTACCAGTTCTCAGTTCCTTTACCTTGAACACATCTTGTAAATATGTTGTTGACGTTCCTCGCAGACAAAGAAGTTTTGAACAAAATCACATGTTGCATTAAATGTAAACTGACTCTCTCTCACCGTTTTCAGTCCTCATAGATAGTGAATGTAGAAGAACCCATTAGCCACACCTGAAAAAGTGAAGAGACAAAAACATTTCAGAGAAATATATGAGTGAACGTTATTAGTTCAGTGCGATAGTGATGGTGAGTTAAAATGTTTGCTGAATAGGGCACACAAAATTGTACTTTTTAGCATATAATATACTTTCAAATTCCTGCAAGCAAGGCACCTTACAGAGAAGCAAGCGAAACGAGAATTTCTTATACTTATATTTCATTTTTCATAAATCTATCAATGCACATAAAGGAATTTGTAAAAACTTATTATCAACCAATACATGTATTTCATTAAGAATTTTGAAACACATTCTTAAAAGACTTGTAATCTAAGCAACTAAATATGAGAAGAAGAGACATATAAACTTTAAACACATAAGTAATAATACAACAACGAAAACTAAACTTTATCCCACTAAGTGGGTGTTATGATTCAAAATAGCACATGAGACAAAATGTAATTGGTTGAGATAAATGGACATGTGGCTATTGATTGTGTATAAATAGGGAAAGGGATGATCACTAAGGGTGTGCAGAATTTGATGAAAGTCTCTGCTTCCTCCCTCTGGCATTCTTCGGAATGATTTCATCTTCTTAAGCTTGTTTTTAGATCTATCTTTATTTCAGTTCCTTTCACTTTAACAAATTCTTCCCATTATCAACACTTGTATTCTCAATCAATTGTTCCTTCGTACTCATAGTTTACTAATGAAAATTGTTTGAGATTCATTATTGTACTTGTGCTAAATTTGAGATCATTACAGTGAGATCGGCTACATGGATCAATCGGTGCCGTAATGTTTATACATAATAGCATATTGTGGCTAGATTCACATACGCAAGTGTGGAGAAGTGAAAAATTTTGTGTCAGAACCACCGCCTCTACAAATAATATCTTACGGATCATTGTTATTTTAAGCCCGCGGGCTAAACAGATCGGTTCGTGGGCCTGATCCATAAATCCATCTCTAATAATTATAAATAATGGATTTCTGATCGACAACTTTGACACCACCATATCATTAGGGTTTTAGACACCACCGTATTACGTATTAGGGTGTTATATTTGACCTAAGTAAGAAACTAGTCAACATGTCCTCTCCTTCTTCAACAAGACTTGATCTCGACGGCAACTCAATCAAGCCGATAACAATCTGTGTTATTGGCGCTGGAGGTTTCCTTGGTTCTCACCTCTGCGAGACGCTCATGCTCCAAACCCGTCACAAAGTTCTAGCACTAGATGTTTACAGCGACAAACTGAAACACCTTCTGGAACCGGAAACCCTTCCTTGGAACAACCGCATCGAGTATCACCGTCTGAATATAAAAAACGATTCCAGACTCGAAGGTCTCACCAAAATTGCTGATCTAGTCATAAATCTTGCTGCAATCTGCACTCCTGCTGATTACAACACACGTCCTCTTGACACAATTTACAGCAACTTCATCGATGCAATTCCAGTGGTGAAGCACTGTTCAGAAAATAACAAGAGACTCGTTCATTTTTCTACCTGTGAGGTTTATGGGAAAACTATTGGTAGTTTTCTCCCTAAAGATAGTTCTCTTCGTCATGATCCTGCATTCCTGCTTACTATATGCCCAAAGAAGATGAATCTCCGTGCATTTTCGGTCCTATCGAAAAGCAAAGATGGTCGTATGCATGTGCAAAGCAATTGATTGAGAGGTTGATTTATGGTGAAGGTGATGAAAATGGGTTGGAGTTTACAATTTGTGAGGCCTTTTAATTGGATTGGACCGAGAATAGATTTCATTCCTGGTGTTGATGGTCCAAGTGAGGGAGTTCCTAGGGTTCTTGCTTGCTTCAGCAACAATCTTCTTCGAGGAGAGCCGTTGAAGCTTGTGGATGGTGGTGAGTCTCAGAGGACTTTTCTTTATATCAAAGATGCTATTGAAGCAGTGTTGTTGATGATTGAAAACCCTGCTAGAGCTAATGGGAAGATATTTAATGTGGGTAACCCGAACAATGAGGTTACGGTTCGGGAGCTAGCTAAAATGATGATCAAGGTTTATTCAAAGGTAAGTGGTGATCAGCCTCTTGAAGAACCTACAATTGACGTGAGCTCGAAAGAATTTTATGGTGAGGGGTATGATGATAGTGGACAAGAGAATTCCTGACATGACCATCATCAACAAGCAGCTTGGATGGAATCCAAAGACTTCACTTGAGGACCTGCTTGAATCAATGAATCCACACTTACCTATCAGCACAAGACATATGCTGAAGCTATTAAGAAAGTCATTGCACAAACCATTGCAAGTTAAAACAACAACTGCAATGCACCAAGGGTATTAGCATAGGATGAACTTTATTTTTATTTTGTTTTGATAGTTTGTTTTAATTTGGAATTGCAGTAGTTTTTATTTAGATTAATATGTTCTTGTCATATCATTGACAATTAAGTTTTTTCTTTGTAATTTTTTGGGTAAGGTTTGACAGTTTGTATTTATGATAAAGCTTTGTTAGGTTGCTCTAGCAGAAATTTGAATTATGAATTCTCTTGTTTGGAAATGGTTCTGTGGATTAACTACATATAATGATTGTGACATTGACATTGATTATTTTGACCCTATTGACCGCTCTTTTTGTGAATTTAATTACAACGCGACTGCAATTGAAATCCTTGCTTTAGCATAAAACATAAGGAATTTCACATGAGCATTTGGAATCAAAATCTTGCTTAATGTGGATCTGTGATTGCGTAGTTGTGAATCCATGTTACTTAGTTTTTTTATAATGTATTTTTTATCAAATGATTTAACGTGATATTATTTTATATTAAATTTTTCTACCAGAATAAATTATATTAAATTTATAAGTATAATTTTTTAAAAAAGGGAAATCCTAATTTTATTTTTTTTACAAAGGGAAATCCTAATGTTGTTTGGTTGTTGTAATATTTATATATTGTATGTAAGGATTAAAGTATTTGAGTTTGAAATTATGAAGTATATTCATTTTATAAAATATTTTTATTGTTGCATATTAATAGTCGGTGTTTGACGTAGGTATCCAATGAACAACAACAAATGTTAGATTTTTATTGACTGTATGTAAATTAAATCTAATAGAAACAAAAATTCATTTGTAAAATATGTGTACCTAAAAAAATTAAATAATAATCAGATTTCCTATGGCAAAAGCCACAAAAAAATTTATAAATTTAATAAAACCAATCATTAACTTATAAAATATATCCAATAGTAAGAAAGATCTTTTCAAAAAAAAAAAAACACAAAGATTCATGAGTCATGTATAATCTCTTATAAATATTCAATTATAAAATATATTGAATATTACGGTTGAAGATCACTTTTGCGTAGCAGTGGTGAGATGGAATCGCCTAATCATTTATTCCTTCATTGTAATTTATTTGATTCACTTTGGTATTTTGTTGGTTGGGCTTCTCTTCGGTAGACCCTCGCTTTATTTCGGACCATTTCGATCATTATGCTATATTGACATGGTTTGAAAGCGAGATAATCTTTTATTAACTTAATTTGGTTTACCTATGTGTGGGTTATCGGGCAAGAGTGAAATGACTGGGTTTTTAATCTTAAGGAGAAATTGATGCTTCAATTACTTGATAAGGTTAGATATTTATCTTTGTGGTGGCTGCAAATGTTTCTCTTGAGTTTGGTGGTTGGTGGAAGCGCCTCTTTGATTGTTTAGGTGTTGGTTAATTGTTGTGTATTTGAACTCTTAACTTCTTCTCAACACACCTTATGTTGAGGAGGTGGATTTTCGTGGTGTTTAATATATCTCATTTTGGGTTGTTCATAAAAAATAAAATATATCTAATAGAAACAAAGTTTCATTTGTAAAATATGTACAACTAAATAAAAAAAGTTGAATAATAATCTGTTTTTTTTTAAGAAGCCAACCAATAAATATATTAAGAAATCAACTCAATTACACAAGATGTGCCTAAAAGGAAGAAAAACCAAAAGTCCTAAATACAACAAATAGCATCGAAGCATGAACCACTATTACACAGTGGTATATCCTATACATTGAGATAGCGAAGAGTGCCAACAATGAAAATTAAAATAAAAATTCGGTTTTATGCGCTTTCAACCACCTCCATAAATGAAGTTTAATAGCAAAGATGTAACCCTTATTGAGACTCTGAAGGAAAAAAATAGAGGGTGGGATATTTTGTTCTATCCGTACAAATTCGAGACCTGTAGGGTTTCAGCTGACACCTGCAGAGTTTCTCACTCTTTTTGGTTACGGATGAGGACAGTGAATCATCATAAGCTCAAACAGAGATCAAAGCCCCTGAAACACTCTGAACGACTTGGAGAAAAGGCCATTTCAGAGGTCGCCTATGGTTTCCAATTTCATTACATTCAATTAATTTCGAATTTTAAAATAATCATGTCGTTACTACTCGGATTATTATGCAAACCTTGTTACTAATTTTGGAGGTTTTTAGTTTTTAGTGTTGTTCTGGATTCTGGACCATACTTTTGTAAAAAGATTGATCATAATTTATTTACTTATCTAAGAGTAAATGTTTTTATTCTTTTGTACAAATCATTTTGTACTTGTCTGAGTTTATATCTTGATGATGTTGAAATTTTCTTCTAATGCTTTTGGTGTTATTCATATGTGATGGTGCTTTTCAAGGATGCTTGGTTGTTTCTTTCACTTTGAATATTGATTTTTTGTGTTTGGTCGATGTGTCCATCTATTCTCTTTGACAAAACTCTTGCACATGGATTATATCTTGTCAAATGGTATACACTCCTTTCCCAAAAAGAAAGTAGCACAAATGAGTAATTATATCCTCTGTACATTCTATCAAGAATGGATAATTAACTCATAAAGGAGCTTAACAATGCCCTTTGGAGCAAAGGACAATAAATTCAAATCGAACGTCTACAAATGCTTCTATGCATATGATTTTCTGTGTATGTATCCGCTATTCCTAATTCCACGTTCTCATTGGCCTGAAACAAACATTATGAAAACAAAATTTAAAAATGAAAAACTTAATTATTAGTTATTTTTTTAAATGAGTTCATTACCTGACTAATAATCATAAGAGTGTAGGTGATAGAAATACTTCCGACTCTTTTGCTGTGAACGCTAGTAGCATGCAAGTGCTCCAAAGGTGCAGCTACAGCTAGCGACAGCGATTGCCAAAGCTGCTCTGACAGGCACCACAACTGCATTCGTTGCGACTATTAAATCCTCCAGTGCGGCTCCATCAGTGGGATAGTGATGGTGAGTTAAAATGCTTGCTGAATAGGGCACCCAAGATGTACTTTTTAGCATATAATATACTCTCAAATTCCTGCAAGCAGGGCACCTTACAGAGAAGCAAGCGAAACGAGAATTTCTTATACTCATTTCATTCATCATAAATCTACCAATGCACATAAAGGAATTTGTAAAAACTTATAATCAACCAATGCGCGTGTTTCATTAAGAATTTTGAAACGCATTCTTAAAAGACTTACAATCTAAGCAACTAAATATGAGAAGAGACGTTTAAACTTTAAACACATAAGTAATAATACAACAACGACAACCAAACCTTAACCCACTAAGTGGGATCAGCTACATGGATCAATCAAAAACACAATAATGATGATGATGAAATTTAACAATTGCTTCATCAAAAACATATCATGCATATGTATTTCAAATTCACCGCAGATAAACATTGAAAGAATGCAAAGCATAGCAAATATAAACATCCGATCCGACAACAATGGTGTACAATAATTTGATGCAGGTATTATTGAGTCATTTTTTGTCATAACAAAGATTTGGATACTTTTTCATCTTAACCAGAAGCAGAAATATAAAAAGACAATTTTCATGTGAACACTTGAAATACTACTCTACTTTTTTTGCCTACATTTTGAACCCTTCACTGTTCATAGCACCAATTGCATAAAAAAAACACTATGAACGAATAAATTGTGTGATCTTGTTGTACGAGGTAGGAACTCACACATGAGGGGGAGATTGTTGGGTCTTAAATGTGAGTGGTTAAGTCTCATATCGTCTATGAATGGATAAAATGTTGGATAAATAAGAGAAGTGATCCATATAATGTCGTAAACTTTTGGATGGAGATATGTGATGTCTCACTCTTTCATGTTCTTAGAGCATTTGACCCGTTGTTCCTCGGGTGCCTCTAGACTCTCCAACACTAACTACCTTCAACTGGACTAGTGGTAAATGGTAACAATAGAAAACATCACCCAATTGTAAAAAACAATCCTAGCAAACCGATCGACCAAAATGTCTAAAAAGACCTATATTGAGTCATATTGTGAGTTGATCTCTTTTCATTATCAACACTGCATAGCATACCTAGTTTATTCATTAATTTTAAAAGGGTATGTCAATGTCCAACAAATTACCCTAAATTAAAAAACAAAATCCCTACCGTGAGAAAATTATTTTAAAAAGGTGAACTTTTTAAGTACCCATAAGAGATTCAACAAATGAATACAAGTTGATGAATCGAAATTAAGATTTACCGATGGGCAAAGAATTCAACAAAAGCGAAGGTAGCAAGAGTATCCCTTAGAACAGCATCGAAATTAGTTATTACAAATTCCTCGAAATATCCAAATTGGCAAAAGGCGCCATTTTTCCGACATTGAATTTCATTCCATATTGAATTTCATTCCATATAAGCCATGCAAAACGAGATTTGTTAAGAATCTCTCAATCCAGTAAATTATCAATATAATGAAAAGGAGCTACGTTTGAAAAAGATAGGCACCGGATGATTTTCTAAGCCAAATCACAATACAAACTAAAAATAAACACAGAAAATGTGGCTATATAAAATGACCCCGTCACGCCCAACTTCAATGTGCCATTTCTTACTCTAATATTAAAATCACAAACACCCACCCACCAACCTTTCCTTTTCTATTTCTCTTTGTTTGTGCTTCAGCCATGTCGAGTGCAAGGAAAGGCCGAGGCCGCCAAAAGATCGAGATGAAAAAGATTAGCAACGACAGCAACTTGCAAGTTACTTTTTCAAAGCGTCGTAACGGGCTCTTCAAAAAAGCCAGTGAACTTTGCACCCTTTGTGGTACAGATGCTGCTCTAGTTGTATTCTCACCAAGTGAAAAGGTGTTTTCCTTTGGTCACCCCAATCTTGATACGGTCATAGACCGCTATCTTTCTCTGGTGCAACCACAAAACAACGACACCATGCAACTCATTGAGGCTCACCGCAATGCCAACGTTCGTGAACTCAATGCTCAGATGACTCAAATCAACAACACGTTGGATGCCGAGAAGAAGATTGGCAATGAGCTGAGCCATTTGCTCAAGGAAACGGAAGCTAATTTTTGGTGGGCTTGTCCGGTTGATGGGATGAATAGGGATCAACTTGAATTATTCAAAAAGGCATTGGAGGAGCTTAAGAAACTTGTAATTCAGCATGCTACAACTCGAACTCTTCCATTTTTTGTTGGCAATGCTTCTTCCTCGAACATTTATCTCCATCATCAGCCAAATGCTCAACAATCTGAAATGTTGCCACCACAATTTTTTCAAAATCTTATGTTGCAATTGCAGCCTCATTTGTTTGATGGATCAATGATGCCTCGCCATGGCTGTTGAGACAAAATCCTTATTTGATGTTTTAAAGATTACAAACATATTATATTTATTTAATCTTGTTATCTACTAATTCTTTTTGTGAGAATTTGTTTCATGAGAATGTATTGAGAACGTTCTGGCACATACGAAGAAATTGGAACAGTACATCGAAAGTGAATAAATCTGCACAGCAAGAAAGCATGGCAGATTATGATATTGCAAGATGTCTCTTGGGCCATTGAAAAAAGGTTCAACCCATTTGGATGCAAAAAGCCTATTAAGAATAAAGAGCACATGGCTTATTAAAGCATGACATCACTAAAGCAAAGGACAATGACATAATCAGATTGGGCAACAAGTAAACAGCTCATTACAGCTGTTCTCTCCCTCGCAAGCAAGCTACGGTGCAAGCAAAGCAAGGCAAATCAGACAGAACATTCTGAGAACGTTCTGGCTATTCTTAAAGAAATCAAATGAGACTTTGGACAACTGTCAAAAATGTGTCCAACAGCTCTATTTTCTCCCTTGATCACCAAGTCACTCCTCACCTATAAATACAAAGGCCTTTGAAGGTTAAATGCAAGAGTTTTGAAAGCTAACATTCTCTCAAGTGAAAAACATCACTACAAACAAAGCTCTTCGCAAACAAAACAAATTCCAAGCTCTCTCACTATATCTCTTGGATCTTCTCTTTAGAATTTGCTATTGTAAAAACTCAAACAAAGAATTGAGTGTTTCATTCGATCCAAACAAATTTCTTCATACAAAGTGTGTGTATTTCTCAAAGTCTATTGGGCTTAATAGTTTTGAGATAGAAAATTCCAACCTTTCTTTTGCTAGTGCGCAAAGAATTGTAGAAGCCTGCTGAGGTTGATAATAC
>Ga0228710_1005008_pt1 | contig 20766 bp, 7 predicted proteins | sample MedpolnodulmetaG_FD_177995 | JGI IMG/M metagenome (GOLD analysis project Ga0228710, IMG submission 177995) | Root nodule microbial communities from Medicago polymorpha collected in Santa Monica, California, United States - pink nodules | ecosystem: Host-associated > Plants > Roots > Nodule... | reverse complement strand
TATTTATTCAAAAGTTTTATATTTAATATTAAATGTACAAGTTTCAATACAAAATTTCTATTTTAAACTTCTTAACATGTGCAAATTTGCACATGATAGAAAAACCCTTATTTTTTTTACAGAACATATTTTTCAAAAGAAAATTGATGGAAGCTATAAGTGTGATTTTGACCGTCTTTTTTGTTAATAATTTAAAAATTGATAATAATTGAAGATGAAAAATCTGATTTGTTGCATATGGCCACGGTTTGAAGCAAATGGTACTGAAATTATAGTGAAGATGGCACTAAAATTATAGTCTGTTTTCCATAAACAAAACAAAAAAATAAGAGACTTGCACATAGCAGAGATGGGCGTGGAACCATTTGGAGAGATGAATTTTGAGATGCCAATAATTAAAAAAAATAACAAAAAGTATTAAAAAGTTTTTCTACTTTAAAAGCCGGTAAACAAGTAAAGAGCTAAAAAAGTGGAAACGGGGCACCACACACGAGAAACATGTGTGGAAGAGTGTTTGAGCAAGTGTCCTTAGCATTACTCAATTTGATTTTTACGTATGCTTATAAAAAGGCAAGAATTCTGTGTATTATATTTGCAATCACATTGGATTCAAAACTATTAAAGACTTTTCTGTGTTTAATTTAGAAGTTTAATACATTGCCACTCTTTGATTTTCGGTACATATAGATTGCATTGTTTTCTATTCTCTCTCAAAGCCTATAATCTTTAAAGTTGAAAAAAGCTGAAAGGACAAAGTTTGCTGGAACAATATTGGTTTTTGATAAAACCTTCAACAAGGTGCAATCTCTACAACATGAAGTGGAAATCATATTTTTATAAGATCAGATGTTATTATGATTAAATGTTTTATTGGTAGCCTTTTATGATTAAATATTATTTAAATACTAAATATGAAAACATATATGCCCTCTCTTATGTATTCTAGTTCTAACAACATGTGAATCGAAAATGCATGTGAATTGAATATTAGAAGACTAAAATGCATTAATGCAATATGATAGATACAGAAAATGACATAACTAATATTATAAAATGTAAGATTGATGAATAAATTGGATCATCTCATTCGATTTTTCTCTCCAACTATCTCCAAATTTTCTACCTCTCCCTTAATCTCCTTTTCTTCCCTATAAAATAGTTTATAATGTGGAGAGTTAGGCTAAGGGAGAGATGAAATTTTTGGAGAGAGATAGAGAAAAAAGAATAGGAGAGGATCCAATTCCCTTTGTAAAACATATATAGACAAATTTGACTTGCACACAAAAAATGAATGTGTTTACCATGTTTGCCCACAAATGGAAAAACAAATAGCTAACAAAAAGTAAAGTTGGCGTGTGCCAAAATTACTAAGAGAACCCACATGCTATGTCTAACTATACTTTCTCTATTTTGATTTTGAAGGTGTGAACATTGTCACTATATGATCTGAATGTATCGAAATTGCATTCACATTTATAAATAGATATTTTATAAGTTATTTTGATCCTCAAATATGCTTTTAGATAGTCAATCTATCTTTCAAAAAAAAAATAGTCAATCTAATTCTTGAATATATTTTTTTATTAGTCAAAGTCTCTAAGATTACTTTTTTCTTGCTAATAAGTCTATAAGATTACAAACAAAAAAAATTTAAGTATTATATTCTTTTATTTAATTTTGATATATTAAAAAATTATATTCATTGTGTCTCACACATTTAAATACCTAAATGATTATTTGCGCATGATTTTATTCATTAAAAATATTGCGCCTGATTTTTATGCTCTTAATTTAATTTATTTTTTGACAAATTTATCTTATGTGTACTTATGAAAACGACTTATTTCTCTCGTGGGAGGTAGAAAACATATGTAGGGCAAGGAAACACACTCGAGTCGTTCAGGAATTCTAAACTTTGTATTGAAAAATCTACATTACATGAAATGAAGGCACAAGCCTTAAAATATAAGTGTGTTAATCATTAACTAATTTTAGTTGGAGTTTGGTCTAGTGGTAAAAAGTAAGATCATACATCCGTAAGTCGGGCTCAAGCACTCTTAGTATACAAGTGTAAATACTTTAGCAAACCTTCTTTAAGTTTAAAGGTCTTTCCTACTTTAGATTGGAACACCTTCATTAATTTAGTTTTATAAAAAAAAAAGTATGGCATATCTAAACTAAGGATCACTTCCATCTTCGGTATCATTCTAATTTCTCTTTACCATCTACTTTTTTCCTTTTCCATTTTTGTAATTGCTAAAAGTACAATAATCGTATTAGGGTTTGTATTGTATTGGTCATCCATGAGAAGGCTCTCAAGAGTTGTATTTATAGCCCTCTATGGGCTTTGATTTGTGATTACTTAGACAACAAGTAACAAAGGCATTTAGGTAATTAGGCGGCTTTTAGAGGATTCTAGAAGCTGCCTAAGGCGGCGTTTAGAGGTGGACGCGCTCTGGGCCTAAAAGCCCATCTGAAGGGCGTTTTGGGCCTTATTGCGGGCGCTGAGGCCTTCTGGGGGCCTCTTAAGTCTTTAGGAATATTATGACGGTCCAATTTTTGATTCAACAACCAACGTATCTTGCAAGTTTGAAAACAGCCTCTTCACTTACTACAATTTCAATATCATAACCACCAACATAGTACTATTTATCATGTTGCTTGTAGTTTAACCTAATTTGAGTATAAATAAGAACAATACAAGCAAAGAAAAAATGTAGAGAAGAACAAAGAAAAGAGTGAATAGAAAAAAAGTTAAGAGAAAGAGAACTAAAATGTAGAAAAAAATAACCCGGGAGAAAATTTACTTCTCTCTAAATAACATTTTCATAAGAAAACATCCATCGTCTTCCTTAATCAAATTACAACATTTTCAGCCACCACTATTCATGATAACCCATGAACATGTACAAACTAACCATTGTAGAGAACTCATTCTCTCCTCCTTCTTCATTGATCTGTCATAGCCACGATCAAGGGAAGCTGTTGTCCTCCATGGAACCACCTCCATCCTCCTCCATGACCACCTCAGACTCTCTCTGGTTCCCCTTACCCTCTCTTCTTTCATATTATACATTCTTCAAAATTGTTTTATGTTATTAAGTAAACCAAACAAAATAGTTCTAAAACCAACAAGTTCTATTGGTGCATACTTCTCCTAAACAAACCAAATATGATTCTCTCTTTTTTTGAGGAAAAATATGATTCTCTCTTGATATCTCTTCTCGACCGGTTCATTAATTAAGATGTATTTATGCAAATAATGTTATTTGGATCCAATTAATTATTTCCGTCAAACTATAATTCTTTTGTTAATTACTTTATTAAATGAAGGTTTATATTAGGTGCCTGTAGATGATTTCACACGTTAATTTGGACGAGTTAAATTCATGATTAGACTTAGGTTTATCACAGTCTTTATGATAGGATGATTTGGAACAATAAACTAAACAACAAAGGTAATATCTGAATTCAGCATCTAGTAGGAAATAATGACCTCCAATGTTTACCATGATAGATCTAGGAAGAATTGGCTAAAAACCGAAGAGATAAAACAGACTTTTTAGCGGGGCTTTGTGCCATACGATGTTTCTCTGCGGCATAAAGTCCTATAGATTGTGTGTTTGTGTTACTTCAGTGTCCCCCAATGATTTCAAGTTCGTAGTGGTAACATTGAAGGAATCATCATCTTCTATTGATTGCGGGTTTTAAATATTGTCTATTTAATTTTATTGTTCAAATCATTCAATCACAAAGGCAACAATAAAACCTCTTTAGAAATATAGAATGTCCAATCATGATTTCAAATTTTCCAAACTACCACCCCTCGACATAAGCTGGAAAATCATCTATGAATGCCTCATCGCTAATTTATTATAAAAAATATAGCTTATAAGTTTTGGACAATTTAAGATATCAAAGACTCGTTTGGTTTGTAGAATAAAGAGAGATGATATGATAAAGTTATTCTATTCCACTTAAATATGTTGTTTCATGCACCAATATGATAGGTTAACAATATGATATGATAGGATTAACAAAACCCACCTATCACATAACTAATCTCTTATGCACACTCATTAGGAAACACGACTGTCGCTTAAACTCGCTCCCTCATTGCATTCATCTTCAACCTCTTCGCGTCTCCAACCCTTTGTTTCATCTGCAACTTTGCTGTGTCTTTGAACAAGGTATTCTTTTTTATATAAATTGTTTTTTGACGGCGTTTGATGCTATTTGGATTTACTCTAGCCATTGTCAGTTGATACTTTGAATAACATTCATTAAATGATTCACAGTTAATCAATCATAATACGACACAAATTCAAAGAAGCTTTTCATTTAATCGATTCTTTGAATTAGTGTAAATCCTTCTTATAGTTGGATTTGTATCCGTTTATATACAAATTCAAATGAAAAACCACCACGATTTATGTTTATGTATATGAACCTAAGTTTTTATAAATCTTGTGTCGTTTATGGTCTTAATCTTATATTAGGAATGGATTGCCTCAATTAACTTAATACAATAATATATTCCCAATCGTACTTTGCTTTCTATGAATAAAAAAGTGTTTGTTAGAAATTGAACATTTAATGTCTTGTTCTATAATTTATTATTTTAATGTTGTCATGAGTGTTATGTTATGCTTTGTAAATGTTCTTAGAATGAAAGATTGGATGAAGCTGGAATCCGTCTAGAGTTGGAAAATATGGGGTTTAATCATTTCTCAATGGTTTGCATTTTTCGCTTACATTTTTGTTTGGTTTTTCTATGTTTAGTTAGTTATCCTTTTGTGTATCACAATAATAATATTATTAAGTATGAGTAGTCATATGATATTGGATACGATACTAACACGTCCGTACTAGTAATAATTTAAATAATGGGAGGAATTGAATTAAATTACATGTGTTAGTCTCACTATATCAGACATTGGATACACCTTTCTAGTGTCTGTGCTATATACTTGTTTGGCTTAGTACCATACATTTTTAAGTTGTTGATTCATTTCTTAACAATGTAATTCGATAGAATCAAAGAACATGCATGTGATAGCTCCGTGGTTATGGTTATCTAGTGATACATTTGAGTTGTGTCTTTATTTGAAAAAGGTTGAATTGAATAAATATGAATCTTGATTTATATTGTTGAATCATTTAATAATGGTGTAATTTGATAGAATCAAAGAGCATGCATGTGAGATAGCTTTATCGTTACCTATAATTTACGATACATGAAAGTCATATCTCTTCTCTACTTTAAACAAAACCAAATCATATGATTTTGACTCATTATGTGTATTTTAGACAAATATCTCATCATGAACCCCGACTTATTACGATGAATCTCAACTTGCCAACAACTTTGTGTAGCCAATCACTATTTTTGTCACCTTTGTGCGGCAACTCACTTTTCTTTTCCTACACTTTTCTTGTTTGGTTGACGTGAGAAAGAGAGAAAAGAGAGTTAAAAGTTGTAGGGCCACAATTTTTAGGCTCTTTTCATGGATGCGAAGAAACAATCAAGAGACAAAAGCGGGAAATATGACTCAAATGGTTGTGGTTGATAATCATGTGGGTGAAGGTTATTAAAATTTAAATTTTAATGGAATTTTATAATAAAAATTCCTCAAAAAAAATTAACTTAACAATAAAAACAATATTGAACTACACTCTCCGTATAAAAAATTAATTTATTTTCTTCAACATAACCAGCACATCTATCCTATTTAACTAATAAAAATATATAAATAAATCAAAAATATTAATTGTTCACTTAAATTAAAATAAAGATTCTAATTAATGTTGATAGAAAATGTATTTTAGGTAACATAAATTATGTTTTTCTTTTTATTTTGTTTAAGGGTATTTTTGTCATTTAAAAGCAATAACATTACTCTCTCTCTTATTTCTTTTATCTTTTTATTCTACCAAACATTAAATCTACTCATATTCTCATTTTTTTTTCTCTCTTATCTACTTTTCTCTTCACAATTTCCCTTCCAAACCAAACACAACCTTAAAATATATTTGGTTTGAAAGAGAAAATGAAAAAAGAGAAATGGATAAAGAGTTTGAGAAGAGAGAAAAAGATGAGAAATAAAGTAGATTTTATGTATTATTTAGTATAGAAGAAAGAAGAGAGAAATATATATTATTTTTTGAAAAGACAAATAAACCTTGATAAGACAATATGATTATTAAAAAAAATCAACGATACATTTTAATATTAGACTTTTTTGTCTTCTTCCCTCTTCTCAATTTTGAAGAGAAAACAAAAAGGTAGAATACTTTATTTCTATTAAATCAAACAAAATTTAAATACAACTATGGTTTAACTTTTTTGTATTTTTTTTTTTTTGCAGTTGTTAATAGACGAAATAATATATTTTTTATTTCCGATTTAACATTTTCGATATTTATTTTTGCCTCATTTAAATAACATTTAATGTGCTCGATGACCCAAAGTTTTGTATTGAGCTTGCAAAAAAATAAAAAGGGTTTTGAGTTATCGTTCGTCTCCGTCAACATTCCAAATCTCCGGTCACTCCACCGCCGCAGCTCAACCTCGCTCCGTTCAACCGCTTCTACTCACAGCAATTGGTTTCTGCATCTATGGGGAAGAAAGGAGGAGCGAAAAACCTCCCAAAATCGGAACCAAAACCTCAAAATCGGATTACATTGAGAGAAGAAGCTACTGGAAAATTGAAAACGAAACCAATCGTTAACACAAAGTCACATTTGAGAATTGATCATTTGAAAAAGCTTGCTGAGTGGGCTACCACTGATCCCAACATACCTTCTTTGTCCGCCTTTTATGGTCAGCAATTGGCTGCTGTTTCAGAGGCTGCTGGTGTGGCGCCTGATCCTTCTTTAATCACTTGCCAAAGGTTTTTGCTTTTTTCTTTTTATATGCTTTAGTTAGTTAACTTTATGTGTGTTCACTGGATACAACACTGACACTGATATGTCGACACTTGTAATGATTTGAGAGTAATTGAATGTAGTATGTGTTTGTGTTGTTCGGACACGAGGTACAATACTGACATGTCTGACACTGGTAAAAATTTGAAAAATATAGGTAATTGCATGAGGCATGTGTTGAGTTGGACACGAGATACAACACTGACAAGTGGACACCTGTTATAATTTAAAAAAAATGGAACTAATTGAGTGTAACATGTGTTTGTGTCATGTCACACTAGAGATACAAACAACATTGACGGGTCGATACTAGTAATAATTTGAAAAAATGGTAGTAATTGAATGTAAGATGTGTGTTTGTGTTATGTGCGACACTAGATCAACACTAGCTGACACGAGTAATAAATTGTTGAAAAATAGAAGATAATTGAATGTAACACATGTTTGTATTGTGTTTGAAACCGGATACAACACTGACAGGTCGACACGAGTAATAATTTGAAAAGTAGAAGTAATTGATTTTAACATGTGTTTGTGTCGTGTTGGACACCAGATACAACACTGGTAGGTCTACGCGACTAATAATTTGAAGAGTAGAAGTAATTGATTTTAACATGTGTTTGTGTCATGTTGGACACCAGATACAACACTAGCAGGTCGACACGACTAATAATTTGAAGAGTTGAAGTAATTGAATGTAACATGTGTTTGTGGCGTGTGATCGTGTCAGACAACAAAGTGTCAGACACTGCATTCAATTTGAAGTGTTGGTGCTATATACTTGTTTGGCTTACTTACTATATGTTTTGAAGTGTTAGAAATAGAATAGGCATTAGTGTGATATGGTAGTAATTCATTTGTTAACAATGTAATGTGATGGAATCAGAGAGTACGTACGTGATAGCTCCGTGGTTATTGGCATCTTATGATACATGCAAGTTGTTTTTTGAATGATCCTTCTTTAATCACTTGCCAAAGGTTTTCATTTTGCTCAACGGTTTTTATTTTCCCGCTTTCTCTATGCGTAGTTGGTTATCCACTTGTGACAGAAATCCAAGGTCCTGTAGGATAGTTGATCCAATCATTGGGCCCACTTTGCATGAGCACACTTCCTAGAAGGTTGTAGAAGAAGCGTGAGTAGGAGTCAATTGGGATATTCCCTGAAATTTAGGGAAAGATTCTGTTATAAAACAGAGGGAAAGTTAGACATGAAACTCATCATGAATCATGATTAATTTTATATACCACGACTTACCCATGAACTTTGCGTAGCCGAACACAATTTTTGTCACATTTTGTGTAGTCAGTCACTTTCCTGTTGTTATTTTTGATCTATGACTTAAAATCATGAATTATTTTGAAGTTTGTGTATGATACTGTACGCTATGGCGGATTTGCAGAGCAGTTTAGGAGGCTGCTCCGACGCAATTTCAGTGCTACGTGTGGTGCGTGGCCAACAGTAGCAGCGAAAACGGCCACATTTGTGTCAGGGTTCACAATGCCCTGTTCTCTTTAAACAGTTTGCACTACCCTGTTTGCCGTCTGATATTTTTCGTTTGAAGTTTTTCAAGGGATTGTTTGGTCATTACACAATATTTTGTTAAACATTACTACTCTTTCCATTCTCATTCAAACTAAAACACACGACCTTTGCTCTTCCCTCTTTGTTTCAAGTGGGAAGACAAACCATTGAGACAACTACGCACAACCAAGCGCCTTCCCTCTTAGTCATACATATTGGGTTTTGATTTGTTTTTTTTGTCTGAGGGTTTTGTGATTATTAATTAGTATGATTACCCTTTTAATTTTGTGTATTTTTCTATTTTTGAGTATTTATGTACCTTGTTGGGATTTATGTTTAGTTTGTATATTATCCGCAATACTGTTATAGAGGCTATCTGAGATTAACAACATAGTATTGAGATATCAACTTATGTATGTTTTTGTACACGTCACTTATTTTTACACAAAAAACACTATTATTTTATGCATAATGTGCACTACTAATGTTGAATCATATGTAATGTTGAACTGGAAATATTAAAGCAAAGAAAGCTTTGTAATGTTGCAGACAAATGATGCTGATAATAACTGTTAGACCTTGTATACCAATATAAAATTAGAAATGAAATCACTTGATATAAAGTTGGGGTAGCTTTGATTGTAGAAAAGATGGTTACTGTTGCTTTAGTTGGTCTGAGCATGCAGCAGTAGAAGCACTGGTTAGGAGGGTACATCTGATGGAAAATAGTCCAGTGGTTAGAGTTAGATGGATACCGAGAAAAGTTATAGATCAAATCATTAACAATGATTTTGATTAAAATGTTTATCAGCAGATATGATTTCACGCAGGACAATATGGCACATAGTAGTTCATTAGCCAACTCCGCTAGTTGGAGAAAGCTTTGATTTTTGCTGACCTAATTTATCAGTAGACTTTGTTAGGTTTTTAATTTTTATGGGTCATGTATGTTATAACTTATAATTCGTAATAAGATTCGATTCACGATTTGGAAAATAGTGATTCATGACTTGAATGTCGATTTCATAACCATTGGCAGCTCCAATGGCTTTAAAATGTTTTAGTGATATGAATAACATTTGTTGATTTGTTTGAACATCTTATCAAATTTCTTCTTAGGTTCTCTTTAAGCATTTGATACTTGGAAATTTCCTACGATTCATTAAATATATTCACCATTCTTTGATTTCACTGCAGGTGTGAAACTGTTCTTCATCCCGGCTTTAATTCAACTGTACGAATTGAGAAGAATAGATCAAAGAGGCATAGGAACAAGAAGTTTGGCAGCCTCTCCCAAAACAACGTAGTGTACACGTGCCATTTCTGTTCACATCGGAATCTCAAGAGAGGTACCGCTAAGGGACATGTAAAAAAGATATGCTCGACAAAAGTTAAATCATCCTTAGAATCAACACCTGCTACAAAACCAATTGTGCATGAATCTTCAAAATCAGAGAAAAAGATTGTAATCAAAGACGAAGCCGGTAAAATTAATGCTTTTGGTTCAGAAGTTGTAGCTAAGGATGCCACCCTTATGGATGGTCTTCAAACTCCGCAAAGCACAAGTACACCGACCTTGTTAGAAGGAAAGAAGAGAAGCAGGAATAGTTCTGCATTCAAGAACACGTTTGAAACTCCTAGCATGTCTGCTAGAGTAGAAGGAGCGAAAACTCAAAGCACGGCGAGCAAAAGACGGAAAAAATCTTGGACTAGTTTAAAAGAGATTGCTCAGAGCAAACATGATAACAGTCAAGTAGCTAATTTGGCAATCCCATTTTTTTTATAACTAGGAAGATTTAACTTTCAAGCAATTTTACTATTTTTGCTGTGCTTGATAATCTATTGTACGATAAGAGTAACTTATTTCAATCTTGACGGCATATTGGATCCAGAAGTAAGTTTGTTTTTTGTAGTCAAAGTTTTATTTTGCTGAAATCATTTTTTGATTCTATCTCTTTAAGCACTTTTTGATATGATCCTTCTAACTCTAAAGTTTAGAACTTCTCTGCATTTATGTATATTAATTCATATGGTAAATTATAAGCTAATTCGGTTATTAGAAAATTAGTGTAAGAACCTGCACAAGAAAATTAGTGTAAGAACCTTGCATTATTATTTGAAATTTTGAATTGTATTTCATTTGTCCTGAAATTAATAGGGCAAGGATTCTCTAAAGTGAGTAAATAAAGTCAGAAAACCAGAAGTCGTTATTGTAACAAACTTATGATTTGTTATGATGTATCTACAATATCTACCTTTAATTTGTTGATTAACGATTTATATTGCTCACTTTACACTTGAATTATCCACTTTAGAGGAGTCGGATCCAAATTAATGAATCTTTAAAAGAAGATGAACCTAATCAAATTAGAGATTTTAGGGATGAAAATGGTGACATCTACAAATTTTTGACATGTCACATGCGCCATGTAAGACAGGTAACAACAAACTAAGCTTGTATTTAAAGAATAAATGACCAAAGTGAATCTTTTAAAAGATAAATGAATCAAAATAGATTTTAATTAAAAGATAAAATTAAAAAAATATACATAAGCCGTGTCAGTTTGGTTTGACTTTTTTCTACCAAGAAGCAATTCTACAACATCTCAAAAGTGAAAATTGAGTTTTCAATCATGTTTGGTTTGCCTTCTCAAAATTGCTTCTATCCTCCAAAAACAATTCTGGTTGACGCTACAATTCCTAGCTTTTGGGTTAACTAGAATCAATTCTCCAATAAATTTTATATTTTGATTATTACAACCTATTATTTTCCTTTATTGCCCTTTATTAATTCTCCTTTTTGCTTTGTAATTAATTTGATGAACTAAATTTAATCAGAAAACTTAACGAACCAAATTAGCCCCCGAAAAATATTTATGGTAATGTGTTATCAAGTTTTGGATTTTCCTTTCCGGTGTTTACATTCAGATTTGCTGTATTTTTTATTTTACATTTCTTTTACGCTATATTTTATCACTTTTGGCAACAAACTCTAGTATTGTTTAACTTAAATATATTTTATCAAAAAATATAAAATATAGGGTTAATAGTGCTTTTCACCCATGTAATATAGGCCATTTTCGGTTTTAGCCCTCATAAAATTTTCGATTTGGTTTCCATCCTCGTAAAAAAAAAATTCCCGGAAAACCCCCTTCCCCCATCCAACTCAGCAAATTTGCTTATGTGGTACTGACTTGGCTTTTTTTTTTCATTTTTTTTAATTGGCCACATCAGATATTATTTAAAAAAAATCCAAAAAAATATATAAATTCATTTATATTAATTTAAAAATAAAAAATTATTTAAAAAATTCTAAAAATTAGAAAAAAATTCAGGAATTTTTTTTTACGGGTTTTTTTAAAAAAATAAATCTGGAAACGTTTTTTATTACCAAATTTTTTTCTTTGTATATAAAAAATCGTAAAATTTACATAATTTTGTAATAAAAAATATTTTTTTCCAATATTTTAATTTTGAAAAAGATTATATAAAAATTATGGAATAAAATTTTCGAAAAAAAAAATTGAATTTTTTCTAAATTTGTATCCAAATTTTTAAAAAGTAAAATTTTTTCCAGAAATTTATTTTTGTTGAAAAAATTTTCGAAAAAAATCTGATTATATTTTTAAATTTTGTTTTTTTTTTGTATTTTGAGAATTAAATTCCAGAATTTTTAAAAATATTTTTAATTTCGAAAAAAATCTGATTATATTTTCTGATTTTTTTAAATTTAAAACTAAAATTATAGTTATTTTCTGATTTTTTAAATTTTAGAAAAACTATTGGTAATAATTTTTTTTATAGAAAAAACTTATTAAATTCCTGAATTTTTAAAAATCTTCGTAAAAAAACAAATTTTTTAAATTTCGAAAAAAAATCTTAATATTTTTTCTGATTTTTTTTTATTTTAGAAAAAAAAAATCATATTTTTTTTCGATTTTAAATTTTTTTTGAAAATAACTTGAATATTTTTATGGTTTTTTGGATTTTTTAAAATAAAATCTGATGTGGAAATGTTTTTTTACATGTGGTCAATTAAAAAAAATAAAAAATGAAATAAAAATGCCAACTCAACGCCACATAAGCGAATCTGCTGAGTTGGATGGGGGAGGGGGGTTTTCCGGAATTTTTTTTTTATGAGGACGGAAACCAAACCGAATATTTTATAAGGGCTAAAATCGGAAATGACCTATATTATAGGGGTGAAAACACTATTAACCCTAAAATATATTAACAAATATTTTTGTAAAAAAATTGGTTTAATGACCGTATTTATTATTTTTTAAATTAATATATAGAAAATTTATTTATTTAAATTAAGTAATATATCTACATTTAGCATTGATCTACATACACATTCAACTAATCCGTTTACTTGTATTTAGTTATGTCCGTTTTAATAATTATACATTCAAAAGCAATTTTGATCAAAACTATCCAAACAACATTCAGTTTGTTTAATCAATTATGATTTATTGTATCCAAACATAAATCAATTATCTCAGAATCAATTCTATACAAAGTTGAACCAAACACACACTTTGGTGAAGTTTTGGTTCTGGTTTCTCAGGACCAACATAATTTTATTAGAAAATAAAAAAAAGTACAATGACTATTCAACCGACAACTCGGACAAAAGAACAAGGGTTACTCAACCCACCAATAAAAACAACCTCCCTGGCGAACATGTGAACAAACAAAAACAAAGGTTTAGATGTCTTTATAAAGAAAAACTAATTTAAAGCATTATATTATTCTATCTCTAACCATAAATTTCAATTCCCATCACAAGTTCATAAGTAATGAAGAAGGTTTACTACAATCAAATTTTTGGTACAATAGTCAAATTTTACTATATGTAAAGACAAAAGAAAGTCAGGTCTATTTTAAAATAATAAAATAATACTAACAATTCAAAAAGAATAAAATATAAAAAAGTAAAACAAATGTTTAAAAGAAAAACTGAAAAAGAAAAGAATATAGTCACACACACTTAACAACCAGTTGCTATTTGAATGTATGAAACAATATCTCTTTTAACTACTAGTGTTCTTTTAACCATTTATTCCTAAACAATGAAAGATGCTTAGTCTGATTTTCTACCCACTCCTTCATAAAGGCCAATTTCCCTTCAACCACCCCCACAAGTTACAACCATGCAACACAAACCCTAACCAATACTTCATTATGCTGTATATATAGGTTCATACTCTCTTCAACACCAAGCATATTTTTTCTCTACTACCTCCAATCATGGTTTTTTCATCTATTCATCTGTTCTTCTGCCTCTAACAAATAATACATGTTTTTCTCTATTTGATTTTTTGTTTTTGTTTTATATTAGATTTTAGCTTTCTCCGTCCATTGGATTGAAGCATAATTTTTTTTTCATCTTCTTTAAAATTTCAAACACCAATTACTATCACGTATGTATGCATTTTGACCCCTTGAAATTTTATCATGGTGTATAGATAAAGAGAATGTTCTTATACAAAGAGAATCATGATTTGTCTTGTTTGGATGGAGTATGCACCTATATACCTTGTTGTTTCACACTTTGATTTGTTTGTTTACTCAATGACCAATATTATTTGATGTTATTGTATTTTGACCAATATTTTCATTTTTGTTTGTTTTCTTGTTACAAAGAAACTGAATTAGTTTGAATATATAAAAAGTAATTTTGACTTTTAGAAACAACAACTAATTGAAATAGGGATGACAAAAATGGAAGAAAAATGACCATACATTGTTATTGGACTTACTTAACATGATTGGGAAAAATTTGGCATGGTGGCGAAAATTATCCTAGTCACGAAGGAAGTAAGAACAGTTTTAATGAATGTTCAATTTTTTTTTCTTTTTTCTTTTTTGGTTTGTGATTGTCAAATTATTTTTCATCCAAACCAAATGCAAATTAAGATTTAAATCAACAAATTATCTAGATGCTGTTTCATCCAACCAAAACAAATCATCATTCTCTTTTGCTAATCTCTTGTATCATGTATTATTTTGGAGTGTGTCGTTCAGGAGGCTCTTGAATCTTTTATTTCATTTTTAGCTTTATAAAAAAAAGTGCACAACAGTTATATTTGGACATATCTAACAACGTGACTGCATCCATCCTACACTCTTATGTTGAACGATGTAATCGACATCAACTTTGGCTTGGAACGACATGACAAAATTGAAAATTGAAAACCCAAGACCTGATCACCGCCCAATGCCCATTTCCAGCCGTATTTTGTTACAACATAGAGGAGATGGACAAGTTTTATTTTTTGCATATTGTTAGAACAACAACTAGTAACGGAAGATTAAATAAGAGAACAAAAATAAAAGACAATGAACACACGATATTTGTTAACGTAGTTCGATCAATGGTGCCTACCTCTGTGACTATAGAACAACTATAGTTCCATTTCTGTTACTGTGATGAATTAGGGCTTCAGTGTTACAAACAATATATATAGTACTACAATTCAGTTTACAATATTAACCCTGGACCTTAATTATGAGCCATACTTTAACACATATGATTGTTGAAGGTTTTCTGTTTTTCAAAATGAATATTTACATTGGTTTTTATCTAAGGTAGATCTAAAATTATACTCTTTCAAATCGATAGTTTCTAATGTTGAGTTAATTATATAGTTATTACAAACCTATGCTATGCGCAGAGGAAAATGGTACAAAGGGATGGATAAATAGGACTGTATATAAGAAAAACTACCCCTTTCAGTATTTTTGGGCTGGTTTTTTCCTTTTCAAAAATACCCTCAATTTTCAATACAAATAACACGTGTAACAAATAGATAAGAATAAATTTAAATATTAAAACAAATATAACAAACACGATATGAATATAAATAATATATATATATATATATTTATATATATATATATATTTGGTTTTTTTTTCTCTATCACTTAAAAAATGTAACAAAATAGATGAATATATTTATACTTACTTTTTCATTATTCCAATTATACCCTTAAACAACTTTTTATATAATAAAGATTGTTGTTGGTGTCATTGAAATAGATAATCATAGTTAGTTTGATTTGTTATAACTTGAAAGCAACAAACATTTATATTTTTTAGTTTCAATAAAAATCAAAATTTCATAAAAAAAAAACACCGTTCATAATTTTCAAACGTTAGCGCAATAAAAAGAGCAGAAAGACGGGCACGGGCACACAAGTGTCCGTCTTTTCGCTAGTCAAAATAAGGCTATCATAGCAATGATAGCCGTTGCTACATTCTTCTAGTCTTTTGCAATGATAGGCGTGATTAAATCATCATTTGAACAACACTTGAAATTCCTCATTCTTTCAGCTTCTGGTGATCAGCTTCTGATGATGAGAGTACTTCTGATGACGTCAGCTTCTTCTGGACCTCTTGTCTACAAAACTTCTTTTCTTCAGAATCTCTTTTCTTCAGATGCTTCAAGCTTCCTTTTTGTTGATTCCATTGCTCTCATTTGTTCTTCAGAACCCATACTTGAATTTAAAGACACTAAATTTTTGTCTATGGTCCTGCACACTTGAACAAATATTATCATATCCAATTGACAATTTTTAATACCTTGTTATCATCAAAACTCTAAGGGTAATGTTATACACATTTTGTTCCAACAGTGCTATGAGCCCCAACTAACCCTCACCTGCAGTCTTTCTCCACTTCCTATGGTTAGCATTTGGTATTCCTCTTGGTTGTTCTTTAACCACTTGCCAAAGGTTTGTGATTTTTCGCTTTCTTTATACTTATTTAGTCATCGTTGTGTGTAATTCAACGTCGTTATTAAATTTCACTAGTGACATTGACACCATAGACAACACTAAACATACAAAAGTGACATGTCGATATCAGTAATGATTTGAAAAGCAGAAGTAATTGATTGTAACATAAGTTTGTGTCATATAAAACACCAAATATAACATCGATAGAATGACATTGATAATAATTTTTTTTTAAAAGAAGAAATTGAATTCGTGTTAGTCAGATATTAGAGATTTATTAAAGATTTTAATTACTTATCATGATAGTGTAAAGTTATTTTACACATATGTCTTATGATATGCTATCATGTGGATTAATGATTATAACAACTCATGTGTTTTTATATTCATTAACTGATGAGACAACATATCATTGAATTTATGTGTAGACTAATTGTACATTGATGCTAATTAAATTCTTTGAAAAAATAGAGGTAATTTAGTGTAACACGTGTTTGTAATGTGTTGGACAACATATACATTATTCACAAGTTGACTCATCAAATCATTTGAAAAGTAAAAGTAATTGAATGTAATATGTGTTGGTGTTGTGCACTCAACACACACTTTGTTGTGAATTTGGAAACTCAAAATTACACCAATAAATTTAGATGTGTGGGGCAACTACAAATGACAATAATTAACCAAAATAATCACAAGAAACAACAACATATCTATATCTAATTTAGCAACTCAGTGTAAAGCAAAACCACAATTGAACAAAAAAAACAAGATAAAGAGGGTAAAGCATAGATTACAAGACCAATAATTTGTTCACCTAGTTTAGCTCAACAAAAACCTACATCTGAAAGAGAAATATCTCTTCAATCCACTATCAATGAGTTCTTTACAAAGAGAGATACAAATGAGTTAAAAGAAATTAGCTTCAACAAGCTCTCCAAGAGCAATCCTAATTTCTAGCATTTTTCCAAATCTTTTTCCATGGCCAAGAGACTCAATTATTGCAATACCCAAGGTATTTTTTAATTGCTTCCCATCTCTTGAACTAAATCCCAAAAGGAACTCAACCCTTGTACTTTGATTTTCTAAGGATCTTCTCTTTCGGTGCCCCAAGATTCACCCGAGTTGCTCACAATGACTCTCCTCTCATGTCTGTTCCCAACCCTATGAATCTCTCCCCATAAGGCACTAAACCTTTCCCAAAAGGTCCCTCTTTTGGTTCTCCAAGATTTACATCTTGAACTTTTGAATCTGACCCAAAGATCTCAACCTTTAGTTTCTAAGTTCCCTAAAAGTTCCCTCCTTGGGTTTCCATGAAATTCTCATGCTCACTCAACAAATGAGTCAAAGAGTGCTTTTATAGTGTTGCAGATCAAGGGAAATCGTGCCACGATTTCTTGGATCTTGTTATCAGTACACCATTACAGTACTAAACCTCATCCAAAATCGTGCCACGATTTCCCAGATCATACCAAGATATTACCATTAACTTCCTCCAATATATGTTGATCCTAAATTGTGCCACGATTTTCCAAATCGTGTCATGATTTTGCAAATGCACAAATAACAAATTGAGTCAAAACCCTACACGTTCAATTTGAAGTATTGGTGCTATGTACTTGTTTCGCTTACATACTATATCTTTCGGTGCCCCATGATTTTGAATGTAATTTGATAGAATCAAATAGCATGTAAGTTACACAACTTCATGGTTATCGGTGGCTTAAGGTACAAGGAGTTGTCTCTTATTTAAATAAAAATTAAACTAAGTGATATGAATCTTGATACATATATTGTTGAATCATATGTTAACGGATCGGTCCGGTGATGATCGATGAATCTGAGTTGTTATTCATGGTGCTCAAGTGTGGCGGTGGCTGAGTCTTAACGATAGAGGAGAAAGGTGCACTAAAATTAAGAATAGCGACTATCCCATGAGATTAACATCTTATTTTTTATCTCACGGGATAGTCTCACGGGATAGTCGCTATATTGTGGTAGCAGTTTTTGAGTCCGATGATATGAGATTAACAACATAGTTTGATATATTAACTTAAGTTGTTTTTGTACAAGTCGTTTGTTTTTACTAAAAAAATGCCATTTTTTTATGGATAATGTGTACATATTAATGGTGAATCGTATCTAATGCAGGAAGGTAGAAAGGATTAGTGTATGTTGTAATAACAGTTGTTAGTGTGTACCAAGATAGAATTAGAAATGAAATCCTGAGAGAAAGCTAGGATAACTTTCATCGTAGAATAGATGGCTAGTTTTTTGTTTTTTGTTTTTGTGGTTCGTGCATGCAACGGTAGAATCAGTGGTTAGAGATTTTGATTAATATGTTCATCAGTAGACTTGATTTATCACACAGTAGTTCATGTAGTCAACTTCGATTAATGGGAAAAAGCTTACATTCATTGTTGTTGACTTGAAATGTTTATGTTACGATTTGGAAAATACACATCTTTTGTTTCACGATTTGAATCTCGATTTGATAACCATGGACAGTTCCAATAGCTTAAAAATGCTTTAATTTTCTTAGGCTTAATTGCACTTTTGGCCCTCTATGTTTCAAGAAGTTGCGATTTTGGCCCCCTAACTAATTAAAATACAAAACAACCCTCTATGTATTGGATCTTTGGCAGTTTTGGCCCCCTAGACCAATTTTGACTCGGTCAACGCTGACGTGACACTTCAAAGCAATGCACACGTGGCGGATTTGAAGTGTCACGTCAGCGTTGACCGAGTCAAAATTGGTCTAGGCAGCCAAAACTGCCAAAGATCTAATACATAGGGGGCTGCTTTGTATTTTAATTAGTTAGGAGGTCAAAATTGCAACTTCTTGAAATATAGGGGGCCAAAATTGCAATTAAGCCATTTTCTTATTAACATTTTTTTTTTTGGTTATAATGTTTTGTTGTATGTTCTTCTTAGGTTGTCTATAAGCATTTGATACTTGGACATTTAATTTTGTTAGATTCATGAAATATGTTTATCATTCTGTTACAAAACCAATTGTGCATGAATCTTCAAAATCTGAGAAGCCTATCATTAGCAAAGAAGAAGCTGATTAATTTAAATCTTTTTGTTTAGAAGTTGTAGTTATTAAGGACGTTACCTTTATGGATGGTTTGCAAAAAATAAAGGACTAAAATGAATTAATTTGTATACCTAGTTTGCAATTATTACTTGGAGACATGCATCTCAAATGAAGAAGATAAGTGGGAGTGGGGTCCGAATAATGGCAGGGACTTCTTAGTTAAAGCAACTATCCACATCCGGTAGGTCTCACTTGGAAGCTTGTGTTTTTCAACAAATTGGAAGAGTCCGGCACCATCAAAGGTCCACACATTTTCTTGGGTACTCTTACTTGATTGTAGTCCTACTAGATCTAACCTGCCCAGGAGAGGAGTGATCTCTCAGACAGATCCGATCCAATGTTTGATGTGTACAGGATCGGTGGAAAATACGGTGCCCTTGTTTATGCACTGTAACGTCGCTTTTGATATTTTTTTCGCAGTTTGCCGATAGTTGGGAATTATAATACCCTTCTTGATTGTTCTCTCTCTTTTTGTAACTCTAATCAATACTTTCAGAGGAATGTAAGCTTTAAATGGTTTAAAATTTATTTGGCATGCAACTATTTGGTCGATATGGAAAGCTCATGATGGTAGATTGTTCAATAATTGTGTCGTTATGGCGAATGAAGGTGTGGATAAAGTCAAGGTTTCGTCATGATGATTATTTTTATGGAGTATGGCTAAAAGTCTGTTTATTTTTTGAATGGTCTTGAGATCCAATAAATTGCTGCGAGAGCTAGAGTCAATGAATTGTTCTTGCAAGATCTCAATTAGGTTGCCATGTTTTGATCCATATTCTAATTTCGGCTTGAGGAGTTTTAGTGCCTACTGGTGTGGTCTATATATACTAATTTTGTGTATTGTCATATGTTTTCAAGTTGTTATGGGTCTGGTATGTTTCTAGTGATGTGTTACAGCTATTTCTCTTGTATTGAGCTCTCTGTCACATTCATTCACATTCCATTATAAAAAGATACTATTTAACAATTTTAATCCCTTAACAAAACCAATTTTAATATAATTTAAATTCTTCTATCAGCAGTCTCTTCAACCCCCAAGTTTTTTCCACCTAACTTATAGAACCACAAATTTTTTTCCTCAATAAGATTGAACCCTTTCGAGCAATCCCTCTTGTTGATAACCTAACTTGTGACACTTGTTCACTTTGATATGACGACTGTTCTATTCTTATCAATGATGCCCTATAAACTACAACATTTAGTTGCACCTGAGTCTCTATTAAACTTTGATTTGGTGGCTACGTGGTTTTTGGATAAGGAATCACCCAACGACCAAATCAAAGCAAAAAAGAGGAGCAGGAGAAACATTGTGTCACAAAATAGGGCGTCATCAACTCTCATAGCACAATGTGTTCATATTGAAGCAAAAGTGTGACACAAGTTATGGTTTTGAATAAGAGGAAACGAGTAAATGAAAAATCAAACAAAAATATATATATATATATATATATATATATATATATATATAAAAGTA
>Ga0228710_1005007_pt1 | contig 20766 bp, 7 predicted proteins | sample MedpolnodulmetaG_FD_177995 | JGI IMG/M metagenome (GOLD analysis project Ga0228710, IMG submission 177995) | Root nodule microbial communities from Medicago polymorpha collected in Santa Monica, California, United States - pink nodules | ecosystem: Host-associated > Plants > Roots > Nodule... | reverse complement strand
CTATATGCACTTTTTCTCAAAAAAAAAAACTATATGCACTTAATTGCACAAGGAATAAAAATGAAAAGGGTATTTGAAAGGACAAAATGGGTTAGTGAAAAGATGAAAAAACAAATATAAAAAAAAAAAACTATATACCTTTGATAGATATTGTTCTAATTGATTCTATAATGGTGGGGGATCAATGAGTTATATTTTCTTTGTTTGTTTCTCTTATGGTGGTGGGCGGCCAAAGAAAAGTCCAAGGCTTTAGATCTCTCTCTCTCTCTAATATATATGCTTCTTGCAATGTCAAATCTCTATCACTTGGTAGGTTTTTTCTGCCACAAACATTTGTGCGTAGTGATCTTTTTACATTCAACAACATAAACTTTCCTTTCCCTTTGTGCTTTGTTGCTCTCTTTTTGGTTTATTTGTTTTTTTTTCCTTCCTAAAAAACTTGTCTTTGCAGCCTTTTGCGCACCACACTCTAACATATATAGAGTCCCTTCGAGTGCTACTACTTCACTTTACTTTCTTCTTACGGCATTCTCTCTTTCTATATTCTTCCATCTATGCATGTATATGTATTGTTTGATTTCTCTCTCACTCACTATGACCATGCATCTTCTTTACATTATCAAAATTAATAAGGGTTATGACACTTGTTAAGGAATTTTTTTTTTATAGGTTTGTAATATTGGATTTAATGATCTTTTAAAATGTTAAATTCATCATTTTTTTATTATTTTTTAATGCAATATTTTTATTTTTATCCCCTTCATCAATGTTATAAGGACATTCTTTAGCATTTTCCAATTAATATCTGGAATGCAAGTATGATTTTAATTGTTGTAATTTTTTTAAGCAGCAAAAAGGATTTAATATAAGTTAAAGCAGAAGGGTATTTAAGTCAACATACATTCAAAGGAAGATAATAGAAAAAAGAGGAAAATACTTTTTTTATTGATGAAAAGGAGGAAAATATAAGTGTTTGTTTGTACTCTAGAACTTTGTTGGATATAATACAAACATTTAATTATTTGACGTCACATTATTTTTTTTCATTTTTTTAGGCAACCACATTACTTTTTCATATATTTAAAATGGAGGTCATTGTTATATGTAAGGACGGGGTTCAAACCCCAGACATCCCACTTATTCACCTTGAAAAAGGTGAATTCTAACCACTAAACTATTTGACAAAAAAAAATTGGAGTTAAATTTTGAATTTATTTTTTATTGTAAAATTAATTAAGTTTAATTCTTATTATAATAATCCGTTCGTGAACTAATCTTACAAGATTATAAGTTTAAATAGACGGATAAACTAACAAAACAAAAAGTAGAATATATATATCTATTATTAGGGTTTGTCTAATATTTGCAAATTACACATGTTAAAGTAATTAGAAGTGATAACTTTTTATTGAAAAACAACAATTACTAATTAAAGTATGTTTGCATAAACATTATCCATTTGGTCAACAAAGATTAAATCTACAACAAGTAATATGGTTATTAAAAAAAGTCTAAGTCCCAAATGCATACTAAATATTAAATGTATATCATATATTTTTAGGGGTAAGTGTATATCATATTTGTATAAAAATGTGATTTGCACGCGTCCTAGTATAATCTAACCGTATAGTAGTACTGTAAGTAAACATTCTTTGCTTATGATCCATCATTTCAATTACATTAGCTGTGTGCGAGAGAGAGAGAGAGAGAAAGAAAAATGAGGATGGGAAACACAAGCAAAACATAGTGAACATACAAACACAGATTGTCGACCGACCAAGGACGACCATAAAGGCTGTTACTATCATCATGATTAGAAATGCTTAGCCAAAGCCTTTTCTTTCTTTTTTAAGGGTGAAGTATACTTTGAGGAAAGTAGTTTATGTATAGAAGGACATTATTACTGGTATTGTTATGGATCAAAATACTCTATTTTATAGGTTAACTATTTGGAACTAGTAATTGATAAAAGAACTCAATAATTACACATGCATTGACCATATGCTTTTTTCTTCTTCTTCACAAACGTACAATTTAATAGACATTTTTGTAGGTATTTTAATAAATAGTAAGTTATAGGATTGCATCATGGTAAGATATGATTATATGTCTGTTTTAAAGGTGAAGAAACAACTAACAAGGTTATTCATAGAATGGTGTAGAAAGGGAAAACGAAGTTAAACAACCCAAAAACTCAAAAATTGTATCAAAGAACTGTTTTGGAGAACTTAAATAAATAATTAGAAGGATAGATAAGTAAAATCAATACCAATTTATTTTATCCATCATCTATGCATAAAACATGACAATGAGCGACTCATGACAGAAGATAATTTCTAGGCAAACCGAGTTCACATCAAAATGAAAAGGATGTGAGATCGTGTATGTATGTGACTGCATGGTTGAAAAAAGACTTGTAATAATTGTTTGGTATTATCTATACTAACAAAATGTATCTTCTTTTTGATAATTTGGATATAAGAACTTCCCGGTTAAGCGTATTTAATTTGAAGTAATTTTAGGATGGTTGATCTCTTAAAAAGTTTTTTGAAAAATATACTAGTGAAAACAAAACACACTAAAAAACTTATGTTGATTTTTAAGGTCATTCAACAATCCTAAAAGTCATCTGAGATGTTAATGATTTATGGAGGAATCGACCATTTTTCATGGATGTAAAATATAAAAACTATGAAACATTTTCAGGGGAAAATTTTCCTTTGTGGGGCATGACCCCATGGTCATACATATGTAGATAATCTGTCGGTGCTCCAGAACCCTCTCTTTCCCTTTAAACTCTAAAATAAATTCTAGTTAAGAGTGTGTTTGTAATCTAGATTGATGGTTTTAGAGAGTTTTGATGGATTAAGTCTAAATTTTGGTATCTATTTGAGATTTTAAAATATCGAAGGAATAATATGATATATGATCATATCAATAACATTTCAATCATACTTGATTTATTTTTATATGAATATATTGCATTTCAATCACACTTAAAAAAATCTCTCCCCTAAAAAATCCTTCATTCAAACTTGTGTGAAAAAAAGCTCTTTCAAGATCACGTTAATTTCCTATTGAAAAGAATGCTAAAGGATGGATGAATGTAATTAAAACTTCTCTCAGTCAAAACAATGAAATGTAATCTATTCTACTTTTATTTAGGATATGTTTTGCAATACTTGTTTTTGAGTTTTTATAGTCACTCCTTCTCTCTATATAACTTTCCTTTATCTTTTTCACATTTCTTAAGAAAAAATGTTAGTGAAACTAATGTGTCTTTTGTATTTTAATATTACTAAATTGTCATTTGTTTATATGTGTATTAAATTTGATTTTTCATATTTCAAAACAAGGTAAAAGTATTAATTAGAGGTATGTTAAGGAAAAATAAATAATAAATGCATCTAGTAATTTAAAAAATGTTTATATTTATAGACAAATTTTTAATCAAAAGGGTGTTTATATATATCGACGGAGGGAGTAACTTATTAGCTCTATGATTAAAAAAGATCTATTTGATAATCATCATTTTGCCACGAGCTCATAACCTACTTTTACCTGTTTGTATATAACATTTTTTTATAAGAAAATTCAATTAGCTTATAGCTCAAGACTTATAGATTATTATTTGCGAAAAATAAACATAGTTTATTACTAGTTTAAAAGTCACAAATATCTATTCATATAATTTTAATTAAAAAAATTTATAAATAAAATACTTCATCCGTTTTAAAATGAGTATCGTTTTAGTCAAAAAAATTATTTTAAAATAAAAGTCACTTTCAGTTTTTAATACAATAATAACTTCTTTTTTTCAATTGTACATTTCAATTAATATTATAAGCACTATTTCCAAAATATTATTTTCTCTTTAATGAAAAACAAACAAATACTAGTTGATTATGATAATTTGGTAAAATAGCATCTCTTTTTCTTTTAATTAATGCATTTTTTAATATATGTGTAAAAGTCTTAAATGACATTCATTTTAAAACAAAAGGGATATTGTTTATAATTTACAGGAGTTGGTGTAGTATAATAATAGACAAGTAAACATGAAATGTCCGTCTGGATGTTAGTATATAATAAATTAAATGACAAACTTTTTTGGTTTTGTTAGAAAAACAAAGTTTTGAACTAAAACTAAAAATAAAGAGCCAAGCCTTTTATTTTCCCCTTATTTAATTTGTTTAGTGTATTCGATTATTTTATTACTTGTTTTGGGACATTTCCAATTCCAGCCCTTTGGCTTTAGGCGTTTCATTTTCTTTGGTACCTGGGTCAAGCCTCCCACGTTATTCTAAATCCTTGCTAGCTACCCTTTCTGCTTCCCCAAGACCATGTAATCATTGTGTCTTGGAACACACTCCACCTCTCTCCCTCCTACTAGCTTGCTACTCCTCATTTGGTCTTGGTTTCGGTTATATAGGTAGGTGTACATTTTTATATTGGGAAATGTTTGATTACAATCTAAGAAATGCTATAGTTATAGTTTTTTTTTTAGTTAAATATGTTTTTTATCTCTATAAATATATAACTTTTTGTTTAGTCCCTATAAAATTATCTTTCAACTTTTAGTCTCTATACAATTTTCAATCACTACTTTTGATTCTTATTTTTAACTTATTTTTTGTAATTTAAATGAAATTGTGTACAATATTGTAAACAAAAAATCCAAAAAAATTTAGAATTGTTTAACAAATCACAGATTAAATATGAATTTTTAACCGTAAAAAATATAAAAATTCATATTTTATTAAAAAATTCTAATTTTTTTTGCAGAGATTATTATAATATTATGAATTTTTTTGCAAAATTTGATTTAAAAATATGAATTCTACATATGAGTTTACTTTAAAGGAGAGACCAAAAGTGAAGATGAAATTTTTTCGGGGACTAAAAGTTGAAGAATTTTTTTAGAGGAACTAAAACGAAAAGTTGATATATTTATAAGAATCAAAAACATGTTTAACCTTTTTTTTAATATTTGTTTTTTTATTGGATGGAACTTATGTGGACATGGTCGTTTCTGAGATTTTGGTGGTCTACGGGGAACCAATAATTTGGGCTTTAACTAAGAAGTGTGTATATATATAGACACACACACATACATACTAAAGTGTGAAAATAATTTTCTTGAAGATGATAGTTTTTATTACATTAGAAAAATGTGATATTCAATTCCCTGTGTATTTTTTTCAATTAAAATGTATATGGTTTTAGTATTCCTTAGTGTTTTTTTTTTACTTAATGAACCCATAATTTTATATTTTGGACCCAAATTTTAAACTTATTTTTTGAGGTCTAGGACGATCGTCCTCATCACCATGCAGATACGGTCATGTATGTAGATCTTATTATTTAATGAGAGATTCATTTTTAAAGTGTGAAACTCACATGAGTTTTACTCAATAAAAAAATAGATGTTAATATTTATCTTATATGTGTATATCTTGAGAAACAAATAAACACAAGAGTAGTATTATAAATAGAGAAATGATATTTGTACAATCAATTTATGACAACTTTTTCTTTTATACTCACATTATATTATTATTCTGTCTCTTCTTTTTTCCTCTCTATTGTTTTGGACCAATAGAAAGAGAGTAGATGAAAGTTGTCATTAAAGTTGTCACACATGGTTGTACAAATATCATTACTCTTATAAATATGACATGTTAATGATGTGATATAATGACGAGTAGAGAAAAAATGAGATGTTAAAAAGAAAATTTAAGAAGTACTCCTTTAAATTTCACCATAGTACTTGTTTTATATTTGTGACTCCAAGGTGTTGCTAGATAGGTGCACATCAATTCAAACACAAATAAGAACCGCGAAGATAAAAATTCTATATTGAAAACTGTAAATTTAATGAATTTAAAAAAATTCTTCTTTTAAATACAAATTCTTTTCTACTCTGATTTCGTTAGCATTTTTCTAATTAAATAAAAATTTGAATGTACTACAATTATAGTTTTTTTTTTTACAAGGAATTTTTTTTATTATAAGGTGTGACAATGAATCAAAAGTTAAGACAACATCAATACAATCAAGAGCATCTTCAATCCACACATGAATGAGATGATGCGTATTTTGTTAAATAATGAGATGTTTGATTGGTCTCACGTACTATAAATTTAGCATTGCTAGCATCAATAACATTAATATGTATGGATTGAGAATCGAATGTAAATTTCTTATTTCTTTGTATTTATAGGGTGTGAGTCAAACTACTAAATTACAAAAAAAGAAAGAACAATTTGAATAAAACAACTTTTGTATTATCATAGAAATATATATGCGTCACTTCAGAATGGTTGGTAAGATACTGTCCACTGGAATGTTTAAACTTGAAAAGGTCATCCACAACACAAGGGATAATAGATGTTTCCATTTACTTTTGACAAAGTGGCTGCCACACATTTTCCTCTAATTGACTTGTCCAAGTTAATTAAAGTAATTCCTTTGAGTTATTTTTAAGTTTCACTATAGTCCTTAAGTTTATTTCGTTTAATTTGGTCATTTAAATTATAAATGCAATACACTGTGGTCTTTTAAACTATTTTAGTTTTTAAGTTATGAACGTTGGATGATTTGACGTATTTATAAATGTTAAGACACTTTGTTTCTTGATAGTAATATCTAAAGTGTTTAAGATTTGTAATTTAAAATATTAAAGTATTTAGATCAAATACTTTCCGCAGTCGTTTAAGTTTGATTTCAATGAAAATGCTCATCAATGTGCTTTATCAATAGTTCATGAACAAATTAATTGAGTTTGTTGTTGTTCTGAATAGAAAGTTATTGTTCTAAAATTCTTAGGAACCTTTGGTTCAACAATATTATGCGCTTGTATCGGAGCGAAGGGAAGTACTTATCAAATTTTGTGAACTGATTCTCTATTAAAAAAAATCATAAATGAAATATAAATGAATTTTTTTGTTACAAGTCAAGATGAAATATATATTACGAATAATGGAGGCTCCTCATTAGCACAATGTGTGCCAAAAAGGACTTTAAAGTATACAACAAATCAAGCTACAAATAGAGCAAAACCAAAAACGAATTAGTTGATGTCTGGTGAATGATACTTTCCTTGTTCTTGAAAATTCTATTGTTTCTTTCATTCCATAATACCCACACGCATCAAAGCCAAACAAGCTGCATAAAAGAACGACGAACTCGCGAACCACCTGAAGATCAAACAAACTGAATAAAATGATCCTGTAAAAGAAACGGATCAGCCACGGATATGTTGAGCCACAACCGAACCAAACCCCACATAGGAGCAAATCCATGGTAAGAAAAAATCAAATGTTGAACAGTCTCGACATCTCCACATCCGGACATGCAAAGTTGTGACTCGTGAGATATAATGTTGCAAGCCACCAAATTATCTTTTGACAGCAACCTATTCCAAAGAAGTCTCCAAGCAAGAATATAAACCTTCAAGGAAACTTGTTTGTGCCAAATTAAATCTGAAGTAGCATTAGAGTTGTGCACCTCCTGAGTAGACATCAATTGATACACACCCCGAACCGAATAACCACCGGTAGGATCAAGCCTCCACTGTCAATGATCTGTACAATTATGATGCAGAGAAAAACTATGAAATAAAATCCTACACTCCCCTAACATCTCTTTTTCTCCCGCGCCCACAACCTACGCTGCCACTGCCAAACATCCCCTCCCTCCCCCAACCCAAATTGCCCATCTTCACCACCGTAATGGACTTATTCTCTGCCAAATCAAACATACGCCTAAACCTCCTACGCAGCGGCTGCCCTCCTAAACACGGGTCCATCCAAAAAAAGGTATCTCTCCCACTACCAACCTTCCTCCCAATACTCTCCTCAAACCACCCTCCACACCTTCCCCGTAACATATTTTCACTACCTCCCTCCACCAAGAAGAAACAATGCGGCCCCCAACCTCCCGTTCACCTCACCACAACGAGCCACCAAGACCCTATACCATAAACCCCCTCTATCCACTAAAATCCTCTAACATCATTTCCCTAGCAAAGTAAGATTAAACTCCCTCAAACGTCTTACCCCTAAACCTCTATTATCCTTACTCAAACAAATTTTATTCCAACCAATCCAAGAAATTTTCCAAATATCCTCACTCCCACCAAAAAAAAAGTTAATTAGTAAAGATTCAATAGAAGAGATTGTACCTGGCGAAACTTTAAAGAAGGAAAGAGCATAGACAGTCAAGGAAGACAAGACAGACTTTAGGAGAACTAGGTGACCACCAAAAGAAAGAAATATACTCTTCCACCCAGACAATCTATTTTTAATGCGAGCCAATACCGACTCCCAAAACACCAAACGATGTGGGTCACCACCAATAGGAAGACCCAAATTCTTGAAAGGAACTTTACCTACTTTACAATTCAAAACAGCGGCCGCTTCATTTAACCAATAGTCTGAAATATTGACCCCAACCAACATGCTCTTATGAAAATTAACTTTCAAACCCAACATCGCCTAAAAAAAACACCATAACAACCCGCTGAGCGTGGACATTAGCCTAACTTTTGACCCCCAACAATAATGTGTCATCGACAAACTGAGGATGAAAAATTACTAATGGGCTACGCGCCATAACACTGTACCTTGTAAAAATGTTGACTTCAACTATTACTTTCATCATAACATTCAATCCCTCCACAGGCAACAAAAAGAGAAAAGGTGAAAATAAGACACCTTATCTTAAACCTCTCCAAATGTAAAAGTCCTTTCAACATTAGTGCACAAAGCCGTAAAAGATAGGTGAAATTAAACATTATGTCAAAATCAATATATCTCCGGATGCAACTATTGCGAGTAATACGTTGTAGCCTCTGATTTTATATAAGCTATCTTTCTACATAATTTTTTCTATATACACCAATTAAAAATCAAACCTCAAACCAAATATCATGTCATATGCGTAAGTGAACATGTGTAAGTGAAATCGAACACTTTAATTTTAATTGGAATACAAATACAAATAATCACATTACTTTGTCTCCCTCAAGGTATCCTCTCCCTATTTCTATAGGGAAAAAGGTTTATCTTTTTCCTAATAAGGTCAGTCACTAGACACTGTTTTCTTTTCTTTCTGCAATGTTACTATTAACTTGCTTCGGCATGGAACCCCATTTTAGGCTTTTCATTTCATTTAAATTATATGATTTTTTATATTTTTTTTTTTGCTATAGGTCATGGAAGCTTAGAAAGAAAGGGTACTTTGTTTTCTAGGACACTTTTGTGGTCACACGCATGTCTGCTTCGGTCCCATTCTTCTTAGCTTTTCATTTTATCTAATTTTATATACGATACACCTTTTGTGTGTATGATAATTTTCCAATTGTTTTCTATATAGTTTAAGAATTTAATTTTAGAAAAACCCTATTCAAACATTTGATGATATATAGGTGCACCACCACTACCAATACCATAAAACTACGACAAGTCTCATTGAGTGGAGTTTATGATGACATCAATCCCACCATGTCATGACGTGTTTTCTTTCAATCTTAGTGCTTATGGCTCTGTTACTTATTTTTCTCATTTTAAGTTTCATGCATTTTTGTATTTCTTTCTTCTCGCAAAAAGCAGCAAATTAATTTGCAATATTTACAATCACACAACTAATAAAAAAGATTCATTATTTTCCCACCATATTGATTTCTCGCACAGTTTATACAATTTTGATTGTATAATTCGAGCGACATAAAAGTGATAAAACCCCCATAAAATCTTTCAAAAACACGTTAAAGTATTTCAGATGTGATTTTTTTAATGGGATTTTTTTTTGATGGTGGAATTATCTAACGGGATTAGAATTACTAGTATCATAATACATGGTAATTGGTACTCGAGAGCACTGATTTCAAGTTTCAGTCAGTAGTGTGTATCTTTCTGAGAGGCAGTATTGGATATATACTTAGTATACTACAGTATAGTAGTATTATCTATATAGATTACTTTAACTTCTCGTTAATGTAAATATTTCTATCCGACCAATAGAAAATAATGATGAGGTTTGTTCGATATATACAGACAAATCCAGAAAATATATCCAGTGATGAAAGAAAAGTACTACTAGTTTGTAATATTTTTATAAATGTTCAAAGCGGTCTTTAAAAAAATACAAGGGCATATTTCATCTTTGACAATTGAAAATTATCAATTTCCGTTTTACTCAAAAACTAATTTCCGCTCCAAGTTTGATTGATAGTTGTATTCATTTCGGTGCATGATGGGTTTTCAAAATCGTCAAAAAAACTATTTGTATGTAGTTTGTTTGTGTTTGAATGATTTAGAAAGAAATGAATAATCGTTGTTGAGCAAAAAGATGAGTTAAATCGTACATTTGTTTGATAAAGTTAAACTATTATCTCTCATCTCCTCCAAATCCCTCAATTTGGGAGGATGAAAAAAATTATCTTGAAGAAAATTTGGATTCACTCCCAAGTTCACTCCTTCCTTCCTCTCCCCTCTCATCCACTTATCTCCAACCAAAAATCCCCTTTAGTAAAAGTTACTAGCTCCTTGATATTCTATTTCCCAACAAAATATACTAAAATATATCCGATAATCATTTATTTAATCAACATTTAATATTTATGGGAAGGAATGGAGTAACACCAATTCTCTTTTTCACCAACAAAAAAACAAATTCTTTTTGTCAAGTAGTTTAACGACTAAACATTCATCTTTAAGGTGAATAGTGGGGTGTCTGAGGTTTAAATCTCGACCCCTATATATATTATGCAATGTGTCTTACCAACTGAGTTAAGTTTACAGGGACAACACATATTTAATTATGGGACAAAATAAAAGTTTGTTAAAGTTACAACATTTTATTTTGTGGGGGCAATTGCACCATTTCCTTCAACCTAGATTCATCCCTATCTATGAAGTTTGGATACTCCCAAGATACTCACATATGTGTATCCATAAAGTATAGAAATTAATTTACTTCTATTTTAAAAAAGAATATTCTATCGAATACATATAGAATACTTAACATATACACTCAAATACTTATAAAAAATTTCACGAATAAATATTCTAGTTGGAGGTAAAAAAAGATAAGACAATGTTGCGAGAATTCAATAGAGATGTAGATGATTTTATTCAAGGTGTGAATTAATAAAGTTGTTCCTAAATGAATCAAATTTAAAATGTATGTTTTGTGGATGATGGCAGTGAGAGAGAAGAGACTAAATTGGTCAACATTAAATAAAAATTGTTTTGAGTTCTTTTAATTATGCTTTTGTTGATATCCGACCATATGGATGAAAATAGATCGTTATGATTTACACAAAAACTATACACTTTGTGTTTTGATCACTTTTTTTTTCCTTCCTTTTTTTCCCTGTAAATTGTGATATTTATAATTATATATTAATGAAGAATACCAATGCTTATTTCTTTCAAATTTTTTAAATGCATATAAGTTTTATTATAAAAAATTGTTAGCGTATTTTTTTTAAAACTCGGTATCCGGTCTAAGGGTCAACTAATCCATGGGGTCCAAACCCAACTTCCAATAGTAGGGGTCCCATTTAAAACTAAAGCAAAGCTCTTTAAGGATTAACCCATCGAAATCGACACCAAAGGTAATCAAGCCTAAGACTTTGAGAGGAGTGCTCTCTAAAATCCCAAATCAACACCGCTGAATTAACCAAGTGAGTTATTTTTTAACGTATCTTACTATCTTAGTATCTTGGAGTACTACTTATACATGCAAGTATGATGATGGCCAATTACCTCTCATGTGATTTTATATAGTATTTATGTTTTTTTCTCTTTTATTTGGAGCCTTAGAAATGATTAGCGGTACTCGATAGCAATAAAAATTAAATTACTTTTTCTTTAGGAGAGCAATAAAAGTTACTTAAATTGCTAAAAAAATATTATTTAAAGCATGAACAATAAAATAGCACAAATTAGCATGCATTGAGACATGCATGCATGTATATTATGATGATGGCTTGATCGATTGTATATTTAAGTGTATATATATTTATCAAGTACGTTCTTAAGATCACTTGAGCTCAAGTAATTCAGCGTGAACTATACCTCACCTTTATTGAGCACAAAACAAGTAATGATGATAAAAACTAGCTTTATCATTTTTTTTTTCTTTCAAAAAATATTAACATGATCCATGTGACTAGTTTGAGCATTTTTGTTCAATGACAAATGTTAATAGTTCATTTGTTAGATTAATATTTACTCATTTGTTCGGGTTAGAATCCAGGACCATCAACTCTTTTTCTTTGGTTCAAATTAGTTGAGCTACCGAATCCTCAGACTAGTTTGGACATTGTTATTTGTCTACTCATAATTAACTACTATTGCATACACAAAGGTTTGCATTTGATCTCAATAAAATATTTAGCTAGCAAACAACTATAATGCATTTAAATTATAAAGTTAGGTATTGAGTATGTTAGGTGATTAAGAAGATCTGCAATGCAAAATGATGAGGTGTTTTCAAATGGTAATGATATGTCAAAGTGGAGGAGCTTCTAAGGCAATCTTGTTTTGTGTATAGGCATGTGTAAGTCATGATTTAATGTGGCTTCCAATTAGTTTGTCGCCATAACACTCAATTAGTAGCATGGTGTCTTGTGACCATAAGAGATTGATGGGAACTATAAGCAAGTTGGATAATTCTCATTTTATCAGAGAGACATTGATTTTATATATACAACCATGATTGTTTATTTCAACTATATATCAATAGTGAACCTTTCAACAACAAAAAAAAACTATCAATAGTGAAGTCTTTATTTTCTGCTGGCTTTCAACTATTGCTTTGTTTCATTTTGGGAGATAATGTTATATGTCATTGTTCATCATTTTTTTATTTTTTTATCTTTTGGTTAGGAGTTGTGCAACTCGACACATTCCCTTTTGAATGGTTAGGGGTTTTGATCAACATATATATTTTTTGCAATCACAATTTTTCGATAAGGCCAAGAGAAAGATTGGGTCTCCGAGAGAATCTGAAGCATCCCAACTAGGTTGGCACCCAATAGATTCCCCCATCCTCTACCGCCTTTTCAATACGTAAATTTTATTACAAAAAAGGAAGAAAAAAATTACAAAGAGGGGGGACTAAGCCAATATCCTCGAAAGAAAAATAAATATATACAGAAAACTAGGAACAGAAGTAATTAAGGAAATAAAGTTCGGCATCTCATTCTTGTCCCTAGCAAAATCTTCCCCCAGAGATGGAGGCAACAAAGTGAACCACACCGTGTCATGAAACAACAAATTTCTCTAAAACCACACTGTGTCATGAAACAACAAACACAAACCGAGAATCATTGTTGCCGATTCCTCGGATATTCCAATAAATTATATTCATTTAAATGGTGGTCGAGAGCGGGTTCTGAGTGATGTTTTCTGTGAAGTCTGTAAGTTCTTTTTTTTCCTGTGACTTGGAAAAAACCTCTATAAATGGTGTTTCGGTCTCTGCAGCCTTTGCCAACCAAGTCTGCATAAAGTTTAAGTCCTTCTGCAGCACCGGATCAATCTTAGCATTATCCAGGGCCACAATGCTACTGATATCAAGATGTATATTTTTTACGGGAGATAAAATAGGCATATAATTCCCCTCGAGATTATTTTCAATTATCTCATCGGAAACATTCTCAAGAGGCATAATAAAATTATTCATTTGGAGTACAAGAATATGAGAGGTGGGAATTACCATAGGAGTCGGTAAAACTACGGGCACTGCCTCTGATCTGACAGGAACTACTCCTTCCTGCGTGTCATGTGTTTCATCTTGGATCGGAATTGCTTCCCCTTGGTTCTGAATTGTTTCAATTTGCAATGAAGTCGTTGTTGTTTCTGTTTCTTTATGGCTCCCCATAGGAGTCGGTAAAGCATTGGGCACTGTCTGATCTGACAAGAGCTAACTCTTCGTGCGCATCATGTAATTCAACTTGGGCCGGAATTGCATCCTCTTGGTTCGTAAGTGGTTCAATTTGCAGAGGAATCGTTGCTGCTTTTGTTTCTTGATTAGAAACGTGTATATCTTGTTGAATGTCATCATTTGTTTCCCTTTCCGCTTCCACAAAAACCGGTGCTGAAGTAGTGTGTCATTTGTTGTGCCAAAAGTCAGGAAAGAACCGATCCCTGAAGGGTTGTCAGTCCTTGGAATCCATGTATCTTTCTTTGTCTGAACTTGCTTCTTTCCAACCGTTATTTGTTCCTTGGCAGATGTTGTTACCTTTGTGTTTACCTTTCTAGGATACAATCTTCTACAGACGGTGACGTCATGCCCGATATTCTGACAGTGAGAACAGAAATCGGGCATCCATTCATAGGCCACGACAACCGGGAAAGCATATCCTTCCCTCTCAACAACAATTTCATGAAAAATCTTACGGGAGAAATCCATATCAACTAGTATTCTCGCATAATGTCCAAACAATCTCTTTGATGTCGCGTTGTCTATCACAAGAGGGGTGCCCACCGCACTTGCAATCTCCCGGAGAGTTTGTTCCATCCAGTACTCCTGCGGAAGTTCTAACAGGCGAATCCAAACTTGAGCGTGAGTGTTTCGCTGCGTGTGCATATTGAAATCATTGGACCACTCGAAAAGTCGAAGGATACCCGGTTGTAGAGAAACTGTGCCCGCTACCCAGACATTACATTTATCCATCTTTGAAGCAAAGAAGAATTCATAATAACCTCTTCCGAGGGACATCATGCGCCATGATTCTGCAGTCTTCCGGTGATTCTGTAATTTCAATTCAATCTCCTTTGTAGAATAGGGTTTCTCTCCTTTGTTCAAAACCAGACGTCCCCGAAGGTTCGTCTTACAGAAATTCATTCCACGTTCATATAGATCCTGTGTGATTTTGATACTTAGTGTTTCTCCCATAATTGTTGGCGTTGGCAAAATGGCATTGGGGACAGACTTATGTGAGGCCGTAAGAGCATGTGCAAACGAAATAGTCGGCAAGACAGATGGGGCAGGCGGTGGGGGAGCCGTTGCAGCCTTTGGAGCAATTGAAAGAGCAAACATCTCAGCCTGCCAATCAAACATGGCGGCTGAGAACGGTGAAGCTTGAATGGAACTAAAATTCAACGTGAAGTGAAACAAAAGAAACTAGCACTCACCTTAAAATTGAACGAACAATTAATGGAATATGTGAGTGGAATGAATCAATTGGAATAAAGCAATTTGATGATGAGTTTGAAAATTAAGGGTTGCGCTCTTGCTAGGTGCAAACCCTAGCAGAGCGATTCATAATGCATTTCTTTTATATCATAATTTTCTCGCAATCACAATTTTGAAGTTAATTCATTTTATAATTATACAAAAAAATTAATTTAATTTTCTCATAATTAAAATATGAAAATTACTCATGAATGAAAATATCAACAAGTCCTTCAAAAATAAAAGTTTTTTTTAACTGATTAATCACACAAGTTAATTAAATCAACCAACTCTAGCTAACTAGATCCTCTGATTCTGATCGAACTACTCTGTATAGTTTTTTTTAGGCAACTCTATATAGTTATTATATTCCAAAGATAAATAATATTCTAGACAATTAAATATTTTATAGTACTCATTATATTGCATGTCTACTTTTGATCAGTTTTCAACAGATAGCAATTGAATATTGATAATTCTATAGACGATCCATGTGGTCCAAAATCCAAATGGATGTTTCTATATACTAATATATGCAACCAGCATAACGTGCAATATATATAATAACTGAAAAGTTTCTGGCCATATATTACCAATAAATAATCATGATAAGACTAAAATAAGTTAATTTTTACCACCAATCAAGATCAGCTTCTTAATGGATTGTGTAGTAAATGTGCGTATAAAAAATTTATAAACTAATTTCCACTAATTTGTGAAAGTTATATATGAATTCATTCTTTTTATGTGTACCATTGACTTAAGTTGTTAACTTCAATCTTTCTTATATCCACATCTACGTTTCAATCTTTCATTTACACTTTCGGCTAATTCTTAGACTAAGACCCAATGAGTCAATTCAAACGTGACACTCTCCAAATCTCTCAAAAGATTAGATGATTAAGTACTACTACTAGTGGTTGTAATGTATAATCTAAATGATTATGTATTAGTATCAAACTTCAGTTCATTTGGTCAAAAGAAATCAACTTCTTCTCATGTTATAAGCCGTGCTAGTAAGGAAAAAAAAAGTTTATTTTATACTCCAATATCAATGAGGTATTAATTATTTATATTTATTATATCCTTAATCAAATTTATTTGATGTCAAGTCTGAGAAATGTTCACCTACACACGCAGCTAACTAGTGTATTTAAAGGGAAGATTTTCCCAATATACACTGAAGTTGAAATTGGTCGACTTTGTTCTTAGCATTTTTTTGGCCAATAATTTGAACACAGTAAGGGTACAGGCCTTTCTTGAAATAAGACCAACACCTGGTCCACATTGGCATAACATATGCAGCAGCCATATATAAATTTAAATATATTTACGATGCATGGATACACAAAATATGCTTTATACACACAATACATAATACTTGATGTAACTCTAACCGTTGTTGAAATAGCAAAATAGGAGTAACTTAACATTTTGGTCACACTTTTGAAATATAGACCTTGCTCACATGGATTAAGAAAACCGAATATGGACGGGACCTTGCATGGATCGAATAGAGCGATTAAATTAGTAATATCAATGAAATTTTGTTAGTTCTTAATGTAAGAGCAAACTAAAGGGATCAGGACCGTATTTCTGTTTCGAATTACTAGCATTCACAATAGGTCCTGAGAAGTAGATGGATAAATAAATGATAATCCCACCGAAATTAAATATGATCAAAAATAGTAATTAAAAAGTTGATGTATATGGCACAAACTTTTAATGATATACTCTGACCTTTCAACAAAATACCTATTCAAGTTTTAATCGCCCAGCAAAGACGGAATCTTTGCTGGAATCTTATGATACTAATTAGTCAAGGACTCTTCATCAAATCGAAATGAATTATGATGATTTCGGTTATAGAGAACCGGACACAATTTAGTCTCATGAAAAGGGAACTTTTCCATCTAACCACAAATGACTAAGAATTCAACTTCGTTGAAGTGGAAATTAAACACTTCCATCACACATTATATAGGACTTACATTATAGAATACAACATTATTACATATACTTCCATCTATATTAAGCTCCCAAAACAACTGCATCACAAAGAACCTTATCAAGCAATTTCTATGTACAACTCAAGAGTCAATAAGCCAAAATCAACGGTGACTGAGCAATTTTGAGGACATTTTTAAGCTTTCTAGTGTCTTGCATTCATTGACGCACCCATTTGCCTGCCAGACAAAACAGCACCCTGTGACCAAGATGATGGTTTATATCCTCCAGCCAAAAGGCTAGATGCGGCGCTTGCAGAAATTTTTCTTCTTTTAGACTCTAGTTCCAGCCTTCTCTTACCAGACATGGAATTGGATGAGACAGACAATCCTGGGAATATGGGGGCAGCATTTATCAATGCCCGCTTGTCCTTCCTATTTCTGTCAAACTTACTAGAAAACTTCACTTTTGCTGCTGCGGCAGCATCTTGGTCTGAAGCTGGAAGCAGTCGAATTCCAAGGCCCCTTTTCCTGGACGCAGCTTCTTCTTCAGCAACTCTTTTCTTTTGACTCTGAGGAAATAGGAAAAAGGGGGGGAAATATTATAGGAAAATTGAATTAATAAATAAACAAGATCAAATTATATGAGCCAAGTAACATACTCTAAGTTTGGCCCGAAGACTTTTATTTAGGGCATAGTCGTCCGAATGTCTGGCATCAGACATTCGCTGGAGACGCACAAGCACCGGTTCAGCTTGTTTCTTTTTTTTCAAATCTTCCTCCTGGTGTTCAAGGCGGTAAAATGGATCAGCAAGCTTCCCTCTCTCTGTAACACAAATTTTAAAATAAACGAAGTTAGCTAACATCCGCTGTAGTGAATCAGTTACTACACTTAAACACAGTTGCAATGCTAGGTAAAAAAACATTAAACTTGTTAAAGGGACATAATCCATAGAAAACAGCTGTTGGACCCAAAGGTTCAATGGCAAACTCTGCCAATTCAAAGATGCAATAGCATGTCTCAAACTACTGGGGTAACTGCGCACGAAATCAATATATGTAGATATAAATAACAGAAAAGATTTTTTGCATCATGCACACCTTCATCAGCAGGTAACTCAAAAGTTTCTGCATCCTCAACATCAAAATCCTCAGTTTTTTTCTGAGCCCCACTGATGATCACATACTCACAGTTCTTTGGATCAGTTTGAATGGTGATCTCCTGTCTACAGCACGCAGCTTTCATGGTAAAGCTCCATATCTGCATGTATCCAGATAAACACGTTAATGATTAGTAAACAAGACACATTGAACAGCACTCTTTAGATTGGTCCCAAGATAATGCAGTGCATTAACACTTGAAAATAATGTGTAAGGAATGTATATACATCACTATTAGACTATAACTGGTTGTGTTTGAAATTTTCAGTTTGAAGCAAGTTTTTTCAGAAAGTTGTAAAAAGTGTGCGTTGGCAAGTTATTAATATTGCAAGAATTTAAACTGTCACTGGATCAAAATTAATTATTGCATGCAAATATATTAAACAAGTTTGTTCAAATGAGCAGGCGCTTCTATACCTGCCTTTGTTTAAAAAATTGAAAAAATAATTTGTCGCTGTAGCCATAATAAACATTAGATGCTTTGCACTCTACTTCAACATACCTTTGTAGAGTAGTAATTCCCAACTTGCTTCTTCTCTGCATTGAACCGGACACCTTTTGCAATCATAGAATTGCATCCTCCACACCATATATTATAAGGCATCTCAAACCTGGAAGAATGGTCATTAGATAATATGGAATAAAAGGTAATAAAATAAAACAGCCCAGATTGGAAAAGGAAGCCAAACTGGTTCAGCTCTTTCAAGTGTACACACGAAGCTAAATTAAAGCATGCACTCAAATACACAAACCATATAACACGCCAGTAAGTACAACCCCTACATAAGATCATATAAAGTAGACTATCCCTTTCGATCATAATGGATCATTAAATTTTGTCAGAGTACATAAATCATGAAACATATCAAATACTTTTTTAGATGTGATATAGCTTCAACTCATTTCTGACTACTCTATTCATAAATCATGAAACATATCAAATACTTTTTTAGATATGATTTAGCTTCAACTCATTTTGACTATTCTAGGTACAAAATGGACATCATCCACATTGTTTCATTTAACATATTAAAGAGAATAAAGGATTTACGGTAGGAAACTGAACTTTCATAATGAGTTTTGAAGACAAATGGATTAATGGCCACACTGAAGCTTAGTAGTTGCTGTTAAAATGAATCACTTACCTTATAATCAAGATACCCTGATCTAACTTCCTTGCTCTCTCTCTCAAGGCATGTTGACCATGAAACTTGTTCAGAGAACCCTGAAAGGAGGAAATATAGTGTAAAATGTCTGTACTAAATAATAAATAATTTAACAGAAAAGACTTGTTGTATCCAAACATACCTGGCTTGGATCCCATTCTGGAGGAAAGTAAAAGTTATCTGCTCTAGCAGCTGCAAGGGACGACTGTAGAAATACAACCAATGCAAGTTAAGTTTATTGGAAAATAAAGTAACAAATACCGCATCAAATACATACAAGTTACATTTTTTTTTCCTTGTGGTTGCCACATAGAGACAAAGATCAGGGGCCGACAATAGAAAATAAACACTTCAGCTAAGCTATCCATAAGTACTCTATTACACGTATCAAACATGAACAGAATTCTAAAGCTTTTTTGAAAAAAAGAAAGAACAAAAAATCCATTGCATTTTATTATCATCCATAAAGAAGTTCTATTAATCTTGAACTCATTTATCAATGTTGCGAGAGATAGGGACAGAAACAAAATCCATAATTTGCATTCCTTACTCCCCACCACCGCCCAGGCATTTAAAATCTATTAGAATGGAACCTTTATGCCATGAGAGTGTGTGTTAGCGTCAAATTCTTCAACACTCTCCACGCGACACTCGCCCCACAATCAAGCCACATAATCTATTTTATAAAACCATGTACGAGGCATCAAGTTCAGCCAGTTTCTAAAATTTTAACAATTTAGAAAAGAGTTTAAGGATGCAAGTTGTGGCAGTGAAGGAAAGAGTTTTTATGGGTTGTGACTTGTGATGGCTATGAATTTTTTGTTGTTGTTGTAAAATTTATATGTCATACCTTAGCTGTGTCATGTCATATAACTTATAAAATTTCACCATACTTCTGTATCATCTTAAATCTATTCTTCCTATGGTGAAATACTGTAATATTCTATATAAACGATATTGACATTTTCGATTGTGCAAAACAATCCACTTTCCTACAATTAATGTATAGAACTGCACATCCCACAAAGTACTCCAAACTCAATAATCAACGTAACATGATCAAACAAATGAAAATAACCATAATAGAATCATGAATTAAACATTTATAGAGTCGGAGTCGTTGGAGGATATATCATTCGTCAATTTGATCCCTAAACTTTAGAAAATGAAAATCGACAAATGATGAATTTCTTAGGAAACGTAACAAATTGAATTTCGTCAAACGCATCAGAACACATTCATCAGTTACGATCGCGAACAAGAGAAAATTCACGCCAAAAAAGTGTACAACTAACGAACTTAAT
>Ga0228710_1005004_pt1 | contig 20775 bp, 19 predicted proteins | sample MedpolnodulmetaG_FD_177995 | JGI IMG/M metagenome (GOLD analysis project Ga0228710, IMG submission 177995) | Root nodule microbial communities from Medicago polymorpha collected in Santa Monica, California, United States - pink nodules | ecosystem: Host-associated > Plants > Roots > Nodule... | reverse complement strand
TGAAGGTAAGAAAGAAAAGTTTTTGAAAACACAATTCAACCCCCCCTTCTTGTGGTTTTTCTCACCTTCATCTTCCTTTATACTTTTTAGGATACTAGTTAATATCATCCTCAAAAACTGAGTGCACACACGCTTGCATGCATGTGCACACGCCATGTATGTTAAATTCAGCATCTACGACAAGTATGCAACCATTATCACAATTTTATGCCTATATATTTGTCAAATCAGATTTTGATGGATTTTCTAGTAAAATTTTAGTATGAAAAAGTCTTTCATGAAAACATAAGATTTCTTAGGATTGTTTTTTTCTTTTAAGATTTTACTATCTCTCCCTCTCTCTCCTCCCTTCTCTCTTTTCCTCTCCTCTCTCTCTCTCTCTCTCTCTCTCTATATAGTCTCCCGTAAAAAATAAAGTAAAATAAATAAAAGAGTCTTTATTGAGATTTTATGAAAGAGAATGTGTTATGATATTTTTTTCAATTATTTCTTAAAATTGATAAAATCTGTTGAAATCTCTTGAAATCTATAAAATCATTTCAAATCCTTTAAAATCTTATGAATTAAATCCATTGAAATCTTTAATAGTCTTTTAAAATCATCAAAGTCATCAAAATCCTGCAAATTCTTTTAAAATCCTCAAGACTATTTTAAACAAAAATTGTCCTTTAAAATCCTATACAATACACCCTCCTAAGTAGAGATGTGAGGGTTATCATATTAATTATCTTAGTTGAGAAGAGATGGTTAGAGAAAGAATTTTTTTTTTTTTTACATTGATTGATCTTACATGTTTATTAAATTTTATTTCTCTATTACATTGAAAAAGTTCTTCAGCTAATTATATTATTTTAGAATAAAGAAACAAATAAAAAAAAATCATAGCTCTCCCAACCAAGATGCTCACCCCATAGACCTTTCACCAACCGAAGCAGACACAACTCAAACTAGAACAATGTAACATAACACACTAGCGTCAAAACACGTCTATGACAAACAACAACCACATTGAACAAGGACTATTGATTGTCAACCCTAACAATGACGAAATCCTTAAAAAGAATGAAATCATTTTCTCTTTCAAATTAACCATGTCATCATCTTCTATTCCATCTTTCAACTATGCTTCATCTTCTTTCCTTTCCCTTGGTTCCTTTTTACACAACACCAACAAACCCTTCCCCTACTACAAACCTATTTGAACCCTCAAATCTCAACCCAATCTCAACTCAATCTTTGAGTTTTCCCATCTCTTTCAAACCCTTTTTTTCATATCACATCTTTTTCACCCACCAACCATTTGTCTTTTGGTTTCTTAAACTTCATCCCCTCATTTTAATCTCTTTGATTTCATTTACAAAACTATGTCATTGGGTATGTTTACTCTCATATACCCTCTTTTTTTCATCACTCATCTATCATCACATTACCACATTCTTCTCATCAATTTTTCATTTCAAAATACACTTTTTCACTCATGCCCACAAAATGTTTGTTGAAATTCCTCAACCAAACATTTTTTTAGGAACCTTTAAATTTTTGGTTTCTCAATACTCCTTTGTATAGTATAGTAAAGAGGGACAATTTTGCATTGTCCAATTGGACGTCTTCATTGTCCATTCTGGGGGTTCCATTGTTGCCCATATAGTGAGGAAGGGAGCAAGAGTGTTTCTCGTTTGGTGCACCATCTTAAGTCATTACACCTTAGTACCGACGAACGAAAAAGTACGATACGGAAAGCCCTTGAGAGTGATTGGAGTTTGTTTATGGCTTTGGATGAGTCTTTGAGGTTGGTTAAACAATGGATGTGTGGAATGTGTATGAGTTTTCATGCCAAGAGTCGTGCGTGTCATCATCCCGATGGTATGGTTCGTGTTACTGATGAGATGTGGGAGGTTGGGAGTCACATTATGCATATTGTAAAACCATCTAGGAAAGACTTTGTTGCTATTGCTGCAAAGGATGGGATGGTTGTGGATGCAAGGTTGTTGGATGAAGTCCTCCAAGTTCCTATCTTCAATGTGAAGAGTATTCCTCATAGTTGTCGTCTTGCATTCTCTCGGGCATTAAAAGATGCTCTTTATCAGGTGGTTGATGATCCAGGTTTTGTAGGCCCTTGGGTTCGTTTGTTGTTTCTTCCTCGTTGCACTTTACAAGTGTTCAAGCCTCAGACTAGGCAAGATCGTAGGTTTAGGAATAGGAAGTCCTTGCAACAACGTCATATCCTGGGTTGTTTGGCTAAATGGAGAGAAACTGATGGTTTTGCTGAGTTGGTTGGTGGTGTGTTGAGCGAATCTGGACAAGTTGGTACAGTTAATGGAGGAGAGGATTTTGAGGAAAAAGACAAAAAGATGGGTCCTAACATCAAACAATGTCTTCGTAAGGTTGCTGATGGACACTTCACAGCAACAGTGAAAGTGTTGGGGTCATCCGGAGTAGCCCCATATAATGAAGATACTATGGAAATTTTGGGGGTTAAACACCCGTACAAGCCACCTCCCTCTATGCCGACCACCTTGTTTTCTGAAGCTCCCCTTGTGGTTGAAGTTGACACTGTTCTCAAATGCATTAAGTTGTTTCCTAAAGGGACATCTTGTGGTAGAGACGGTCTACGAGCCCAACACCTATTAGATGCATTGTGTGGAGAAGGTTCAACTGTGGCTAGAGATCTCGTATGTGCTATCAATTTAGTGGTTAACCTATGGTTATGAGGAAGATGTCCCTTGAGTTTGGCAGAGTTTGTAGCTTCTGCACCTTTGACACCATTGTTAAAGCCTGATGGTGGGATACACCCTATTGTAGTACTATTTGGAGGCATTTGGTATCCAAAGTTGCTATGAAAGGAGTTGGCAAAGATATGACTAAATATCTCAATGACTTTCAGTTTAGTGTTTGGGTCTCAGGTGGGGCGGGGGCCGTTTTGCACAGTATCAACAGGTTGTTGAACCTGCGACATGAAGATGGTTCCTGGACTATGCTTATAGTAGATTTTTCGAATGCTTTCAACTTGGTAGACAGGTTGGCACTGCTACGTGAGGTGAGATTGAGATGCCCATCTATTTCTTTATGGTTTGAGTTTCTTTATGGGCAGGCAGCGAGATTATACCTTGGTGATGGTCATATTATGTCTGCTACTAGAGTGCAACAAGGCGTCCCATTAGGACCGCTCCTTTTTGCTCTTGTATTGCACCCTCTTATTCATCAGGTTAGAGATAGTTGCAAACTTCTTCTTCATGCTTGGTACCTTGATGATGGGACTCTTGTAGGGGATTCAGAGGAGGTGGCTAAAGCTTTAGACATCATTCGGGTTGTTGGGCCAAAATTGGGCCTTGAATTGAATATTCGTAAGACTGAGATCTTTTGGCCTTCATGTGATGGTAATAAGCATCGTGGGGGGTTGTTCCCCGCAGAGATTAGGAGGCCGACGTTGGGGGTGAAATTGCTCGGAGGGGCTGTTAGCCGAGATAAAGGTTTTATTGAGGGGTTGACCATGAAGAGAGCTTCCCGAGCTGCTGAGTTAATGCATCTTCTTCCTCAGTTACGGGATCCTCAAAGTGAGCTTCTTCTACTTCGATCGTGCGTGGGTATTGCCAAACTTTTCTTTTGCTTAAGGACGTGCCAACCGATTCACATGGAGGAGGCGGCTATGTTGTTTGATAAAGAGCTGCGTGAAGCGGTTGAGGACATTGTGGTTGGTGGAGGTCCTTTCTTTGGGGACCTTCAACGGAGGATGGCTTCTTTACCTATTAGGTTTGGAGGGTTGGGTTTGTCCTCAGCATTAGAGGCTTCTTCGTACGCTTTTGTGGCTTCTAGGGCACAACCTTGGGTGTTACAAGATCATATTTTGAGAGACAGTGGGTTAAGTGGCATGGATTTGGACTTTGATAATGCTTTGGATGGTCTTCGTGGTGCGATTCCAGATTTTGATGTTAGTAGTTTTACTAGCAAAGACACCATCCCTCCTAAAGCACAACATGTTTTGGTGAGTGCTCTTTTTAGTAAAAGTGTTCAGGATATGGAAGTTAAGTTTGACATGTCCACGAGACAAAAGACAATTTTTGGATGTTTGCAAGCAGCACATGCTCATGATTTTCTTCTAGCTATCCCGATTGAGGGTTAGGTCAGCATATGTCACCAGTGGAGTATCGTACTATCCTTAGATACCGTCTTATGATTCCACTGTTTCCTATTGATGAGGTGCGCCTTGTTTATCGTAAGACGTGTCTGGATACTTTTGGGGAGCATGTCGTTCATTGTAAGGAGTTTTCCGGCTTTAAGTACAGACATGACTTTGTTAGGGATGTACTTTTTGATATTTTCATACGGGCGGGAATATCAGTGAAGAAAGAGGCGCCTGTGAATTTCTTGACTGACCCACTAGATAGAAGATCAACACTCAGGCCTGCGGACGTTATGGTGTACGGATGGGTAGGTGGAAAACATGCTTGTGTAGACTTGACTGGGGTTTCACCACTTGTGGGATTAGGTGTCAGACCTTTTACCGTAGGACAGGCAGCCCTAAAAGTTGCGTCAAGCAAAGTGGCCAAACATGAGAAAGCGTGTTCTGACAATCAACATGCTTTTATACCATTTGCTTTTGACACTTTCGGTTTCCTAGCACCAGAGGCGGTTGACCTTCTACATAGAGTTCAAATGCTCATGCATAGCAATGTCATGTCTCCTAGGTCCATGAATGTTGTGTTCACGAGGTTGATTTTGTCATCCAAAAAGATCTAGCGGCGCAGCTTGTTGCCCGCTTGCCTTCTATTCAAGTATAAATAATGGTGCAAAATTTAGGTGACTATTATTTCACATAGTGATATACATGAATTCCCTAAAAAATGATCTTTAACGGTCTAATTAACTTTACGTGAATTAGTTTTTTGATATTGATGCAAATGTGCATGCAACCATTTGTTAAATATTTCATTGCCAAGTCAATTACATTACATTTGACCTGGTCTTGGATGTGAGCAAGTAATAGCACTACACGATAGGTGATCAATCAACATTCTTTAAGTATGCAATTTGTAGTTATCAAGCAATGTTGTGCATAGACCAAGTCCTTCAATTTTACCACGACTGTGAGATCTTAGTAACCATCAATTTCATATTTGGTGTGTTAACTATCTTGATCTACAATTTTGTGATATTTGTGAGGAATCCCAATCCATGACAAGAAAATGTTGTTGTGGAAGATGGCATATACAAGAACATTTCAGCTAATAGAATAGTTTTCCAAAATTGCTCCATCATGTCAGATGTTGAGCTCTTACCTTATGTGTTAACGGCGAAGACTTCCTTGGCAAGGCAATGGAAGGCATTTTCAAGGTCATTCTTCATTAATGATAATTTTGGTAATTTTATTCAATGATAGGGGTGTGTGATTCCGAACTCGAGAATACCAATGCACTGAAAACTCTTACTTTGCTGAGTTTGTTAACACTAGAGCGCTAGTGTTAATGCTACAACACTGGTTAAATGGAAAAAATTTCTTATTATCAAGGATGAGGATCTTGGATTCACTGTTGAGCCGTGGATTCTTACTAGGACTTGGCTACCTTCAAGTGAAATTCTTTCCATTTCAAAAATAACAATTTATAGTTCCCGTGAGTTTAGGTTAATTGGCGGAGACATTGCATAATTTATGCAGAGACCGGAGTTACACTCTACTTCTCCACGTTTAATTGTATGAGTTTCAGCCATTAGGTTACTAGACCAAAAAAAAAATATTATATTTTCATTATTACTGTGTTATGTTAGCATTTTTCTTTTTTTATTAATAGGGTAAACATTTATTTTGCACCGGAGTTTTTTATGTCCAATAACTTAGTAGTTAAAAATTCATCTCATAAAAATTAAAAAAAAAAAGAAAAAAAGAAATCTGTGGTCCCAACCTGCGTATCATCATTGTCCTTAACGATTTGAGTTATGTTGAAGTACTTAAAATAAGAGTGATTGAAAGATTTGTACAGTAAAATAAAAAAAGTGTTTGGAAGAGGGAGCAATGGAAGGGAAACGAATGGATTGAGTTTGTGAGCAATATCAAACAAATCAAATGATGGCGTCAATTTGGACACTTCACTTTCACTCGCTCTCTGTTCGCGTAAGTAATCTATCTACTCACTCTCTCTCTTCAATTAGGTTTCAATTTTCACACAATCATTCTTAATTTTGAACTCTGAAACTTTAAAAAATGTAGCCTTTTTGCCCCTTTTTCATCGGTAGTAGTAGTAGCACCATAAGAAGAAGAAGAAGACATCGCTTCCTTATCACAAATGGATTTTCAACCCAACAATTCAAACAACAATGCATCACTTCCATTTCCAAATTTCATCATCAACTTGTTTCTTCTATTTCCATCCCAATGCCGCAATTTCTGGTAGGGTTTCATTTCACACTTTAATTTTGTTAATTTCTTATTATAATTAAGATTAGGGTTTTTATGGTATTTGATATGTATTTTGTAGATAAATCGAAACATTGGAATCAATTTACCGATTTGGGTCTGTGTTGGGGTTGTGATTTTGGTTGCTTCTTTGAGGGCTCTTTCCAAATTTTCCAGGAAAAAGGAACGTCCTGGTTCCGTAGCTGATCTTGTTAGACGCGGTCAATTGAGATCGGATAGAAGAGGCATGTATGTATGATTTTATTCAACACTCATTTATTGTTATATATTATCTATCTGTTTAATGCCTAGATAATTCTATTTATATAATTGCATGTTTAGATTGCCGATTAGTGTGGCAGAATATCAGTGTGTGGATTTTGCCAAACTAAACAATAACCCAAATATGTAGTTAGTGTTGTTTGAGTCGTGAGGCTAACCTTATCCCTGGTGAGCCACTTTCACCCAATTCACCTGGTGCATGTTTGGATTCACTTTTTAAAAGGCAAAAGTGATTTTTGGTGCTTAAAATATTAGATGCATACAATTCGTCTTGATGTTTTTTCAAATAGAATTGCTTTTGCCTTAGATTTGGATTATAAATTTGTAGTTGAGATTCCAAACTTTTGTCTTCAAACGTGATTTTTAGCGTCCGATTTATTGTTCAACTCACTCTTATGTAAGTATATTTAAATATAAATTACTTCAAATTCAACTCATTATTAACAAAAATTAATTTATTCAAATCATTTTTTCCATCTACAGAATCAAACACAACATTAAACTCTCTTTTACCAAAGAAATATACATGAATTTAGAATGATAATAATATATACTACTACTAGGTAGCGAGTTTGCCTATTGAGTTTTAGATTCCCGCTATTACATTGTTGTCTTTCTACATCTTTGTGTGCATGTTTCTCAGATCAAGGAATCTCAAATATGAAGATCCATTCGATAATCCCTTGGTCAAGGTTAGCAAAAGCAAATCAAGTGTAGAGATGTGTGGAAAGGTTTACCGGTTAGCCCCTGTCACACTTACTCAAGAGGAACAGACAGTTCACCAGAGAAGGAGATCGCGTGCGTATCAGTGGAAGCGTCCCACAGTTTTCCTGAAGGAAGGAGACTCAATTCCTCCAGATGTTGATCCCGATACAATCAGGTGGATTCCTCCAAATCATCCCTTTGCAACCACCTCTACAGATATCGGTGAGGACTTTGCACACAAAAATGTTAGTCAAAAGCATGGAGTTCCTTTCCGTATTCAAGCTGAGCATGAGGCCCTACAGAGAAAGCTTGAAGCCCTACAAAATGTAAGTCTTAGCGGAATAAGGAATTTCAACAGTCCTATGTTTGATACGGTTTTAGAAGTTGTTGTGCAAATTGCCATGTCTTTATCCTAGTTGCTAAGGATTTGGGGGTTTGGCTTTTGGTTTTCAAGCTGACAGTAACTGAGTTCTTGTTTTCAAAGTTCAACACTGATTCAACTTGTATGAAATACAAATATTAGATACAACACAACACACACATCAGCACAAGTGATGTCTAAAAGATATAAGATATTGAGACACTTGTGGAGACTTATCTTGACATTTTTGGAAGTTATTTAAAACAAAATGTTTCTTTTTATCTTTCTAAAAGTATTGCATTCTTCAAGTCATATTTGAGTAATAGCAGTGTCCAAGTAATGTCTGAATAAAAAAATTAAGGCTTAAATGCACTTTTCACCCCCTATGTTTCAAAAAGTTGCGATTTTGGCCCCCTTTAAAAAAAAATGGATATTTTGACCCCCTAACTTTTGGTTCTCTTTTGATTAGCTGATTTTGTTGGAGATTATGACAATTTCTCAGTCTCTGATGGTGTAAACTGACATGGGAATAGAAGGATGCTGATAAGTGGAGTTCAAACTGGCATGGTGTAACTTTTGGCCCCCCTAAAGAATGACCACTTATCAGTTTGAACTCCACTTATCATGCCAGTTTGGACACCATGCAAGTTTGGACTCCACTTATCAGCATCCTTCTATCTTCATGCTAGTTTACACCATCAGAGACTGAGAAATTGACATAAAATCAGCTAATCAAAAGAGGTCCAAAAGTTAAGGGTAAAAATATCCATTTTTTTTAAAGGGGGCCAAAATCGCAACTTTTTGAAACATAAGGGGTGAAAAGGGCATTTAAGCCAAAAATTAATGGACCCCTAATGAAGAGTGTATGATACAGTTTGGTATCGGAAACATGGCCAACACTCTTTACACCTCATGTAGAAGTATGTGCTTCATAAATTTTTATCCTCTTTTTTTATTGGCCGAAGGTTTTTACCCTCTTACTATATCATAAATCCAATTTAAATTTAATCAAGAAATTGGCTGACTACTTTTACCACTCACCTTTTGTAATTTTTTTTTGTTTGGTGATCTCTTACATCACCTTTTGTATCATTTATTCTGCAGGAAGAGGAACTCAACAATGTAGTGATAAATCCTATCAATGCTAAAGAATTTGAGAGACCATTCAACTCACATGGCAGATTAAATGATCATGCAGAGAAGAGTTCTTTAGACAATCAGGTGAAAGATCCCTTCTCCTCTAAATTAGATAATGGTCCGAATAACTTTGGGAGTGCTTCATCATCAGGAGAAGATCAGAATCTTTAAAAAAAATTTCAGGCAGGCTATAAATCTCGGTATAAATATAGATTTCAATTTGCTAAAAATTTTGTACTATTACCGGTGAGCATTGAAACTGTCTATTTTGTATAGCTGAGGACTGTATATATAATTGTATTGCTGCTGCTTTGCTAGTAACGCTGTTACCCAGATTTCATTAGGAGTTTCCCTCTTCCTGCTGTGAGGCCAACTTATTCCAAATGCAATCTCCATGAAAATCATCCGGCTATTTTTCTTTTTCTTTTTGGAATGGCAAGTAGTTTGTTTGTTAAATGAACATTTTCTCCTTTGTCCAGGTTTTAACCCAGGAAACACCTCCCCCATCCCCACCCGCAGAGTGAAAAACACCGATTTCACCGTTGACCGGCAAACACCCAAAAAAAAATTTTAAAATAAAATGAAATCACAGATGTACAAGAGGTATTCATGTAAGATCCGTTCACTAGGAAATTAAGTTGATTTTTAAAGAATCGCCTAATATTAAATTGCTGTGAATTCTTAAAAAAAGAAAATTAAATTGTTGTGATTAACTTTTAAAGAACATTAGTGTTTATCTCTCCTTTTTTATATTTTAATTTTCTACAACTCACACATTTTAAAAATACAAATAAAAAAACAGAAGACGACTACTACTACTCTTTTTTTTTTTTGTTGAAGGAACTACCACTACTGTTTTTGATATCACAATTTTGATGTATATAAATAATTTTCTAATATTAAATAATGCGATCAAAGGTGTACCCTCAATGTTTTATGCAAAAACGATGTTAGCTTGATTTTGATATGACCCTTTACTTTATTAACAAGCCAATAAGATATCACCACTTTCCGGAAAGGAGTCACTAGAAATTCAATTTGAAATGATAAAATATATTTGTCATTAACATGCCTTCCCATTTTTAACTTTTAGAAGCTTCGGTTGCAGTTGGTAACATTTAACTGACGATACTGATATAATTATTTTGTGACAAATTTTTACTATAATTATTTTTCTTCTTTTATTTGGAAAAAAAAACAATAGAGAAAGAAAGGGAGAAAAAGAGTAAAAACACAATGAAAGAGTATGAGAGTTATTCCAATTTTATTTATAAAATGGTTATATAAATGTCATTTCTCCTAACATTTAGAAGTCATTGCTATGATAAAAAAAAAGTGTTTTGTGATCTACCGATTACTTAAAATTCGTTCAAAATTTCAATGATGATTGATGTCGTTACTTTAAATATAAAACTTAAAATCATCTAAGTTCTTACAATTGATATGGTAACTTGATTGACATTGATTCAACAAAAACAAAAAAAAATGAATATAAATCAATTGTGAACATTGATATTAGTTTTTCTTATTTTTTTTAATCGAACTGACATCAATTTGGTCATTATATTTTTTATTTTTTATCGAATTGACATCTATTTGGTCAACATATCAACCATGAGTACATGTAATATTACAAACTTCTAAATATAAACTTAGAATCATCTAAGACCATCCACAATACAACACCTTGTTTGGGGCGCTTAAATGGGTCTCAACTGTACACGTCACTCGTTTCATAATTTATATATTATAAGCACCTTAACTCTCCAACACAGCACCCGAGATAAATTATTAAATGGATCCTAGTAATAACTGTATATCATTAAATTTTAACAATAATTCATCTATTCATTCATAATTATATAAATTTGAAATATTGAATTAATTAATTTCATTATAAACTATAAAAAAAATTATTAATAATTAAAGAAAAACTAAAACTTGAAAAGAAAAATCAAATTATGATAAATTACATACACTTGATTTCTTTTTTAACTTTAAAATGAATAAATTATTTGATGTAGTAAAAAAATAGTCTTGAAAATTTATAGTTGATCGATTAAATATAACACTTGTAAGTATTTAATTTATTTTTTTACTATTAAAATAATATAATAATTGAATAAGGAAAAATCTATGATTAATTATGTATGTGTGACCCACATGTAATAGAAGAGATAGTGCCTATAAAAGCACTCATCTCTATAGACACCCAAATAATTAGTGTCACAACAGAGGTGCTTATTTAGTTTGGTGCTAAGTTCTTGCAATTGATACGGTAACTTAACTGATATTAATTCAACAAAAGAAAATGGATATAAATCAATTATGAACATCAATATTAATTTTTCTTATTTCTTTTATCGGACTGACATCAATTTACTCATTACACCTTTATCAAAGTGCCATCAATTTGATCATTATATCAATCAGTGGTACTACTCCAAACTTTTGATTGTCGCTATCACATGAGAAGTTTCCTAGAAGCCAGCCATTCAAAAACATAAATTAGGTATGTGAATACCTAAAACTTGGGAGGCTTGGATAATTATAATAAGTGGAAGTAAAGTTGCACTTTCTTGACACGGAATTATTATTATCCTATAAGTGTAAGCAGACAAGAATTAGTGTAAAGAAGTGGTTATCGTCCCTTTGATACGTAAAGACGTTTATAAGAAAATCAAAAAGTTGACAAAAAAGAAAAGGAAATCAAAAGTAAAGGAAAAAATAAACATAGAATTGAGGTTATCATTAGAGGAAGTAGCCGCCAGCCACCATTTTCTTTAGAAAAGGTATGCCGCCTCTGGGCAGTGTGACTGGCTAGTTCCCAGTGGCCACTAAACAATACTAATGCGTATTACATCCTCCCTCCGTTTCAAAATGAACGTCACTCTAGTCAAAAAATTTGTTTCAAAATAAATGTTATTTTACATTTTCAATTACAACTTTATTTTTTTCTTCCAAATTTACCTTCTCCAACTTTTCTCTCACACAATTTTCAATACAACTTTAAGTTTGTCTTTTTCTTATAAAGTAAAGGCAATTTAGTAAAAGTGTTATGTCTAATGATTATCTCATTATATTCCTTAATCTGTGTGCAATTAACTAAAGCGACACTCATTTTAAAACGGAGGGAGTATATCAGAAGCCACACAACATTTAAAGTTGAACCACACAATAGTTTGACTTTAGAACTTAAAAAAAATAAAAAAAATTTCCCTTGTATTTTTAAAAATGTATTTTTTGGAATTACCCAAAAATAGTAGAAGTTATTTCAAACTCATTTATATGTTAAAAAATAATTTGACACTCACTAACTTAATATTCATTGTAAGAAATTTTAAATAATAAAAATCACATTTTTTTCAAATAGATATCTCTCAAAAATGATTTTTATGAGAAACTATTGGAAATAGCTTCTTATTTTAGAGGTTTTTTGAAATTTCATCATCCAAAGAAAGTAAACAATATGATGAAATACTTAGCTCTTTTTTATTTTTATAAAAAAAAATTGTTATAAAAATTGTAGCAAAAATCATTTTTAGAAAAAGGCTTTAGACATATAACATACTATCGGCCCAAAATTCTCCTTACCACATTAATGAAAAAAAAGAAAAAGATTTCTGCTATTCGCCCAGCACAAAACACTCGCGCCCTGCAGCCTTGTCCAAAATGTCCCTGCGTTAGTTAACTAACGCAAGTGTAAAATTAACCTGACTTAAAATTTTGTTTTCTTACACTTGCGTGACTTAAGTCACGCCGCATGAGTTAACTCACGCAAGTGTTATATCCTGCGTGAGTTCCAAAGTCAAGTTTGTTGAAGTTCAAGGCATGAAGGTAATGTTTTACTAGTCATACTTCTTAAAATTGATATTTTCACGAGTTTGTTGAAGTCCTAGTTTAGCTTCTTCAAGTATTTTTCTAAGAAGAATAAATCAAGTTTTGGTAGCAGAAATTGACCATGAGTTCCACCTATGTTTTAGCGACAAAATACATAATGGATTACACTTCAATCCATGACTCGATTAGAATCTTCATCAACAGATGTAGAGTTCAAGGCATGAATACTAATTCGGTGGAGGAAAACTTGATTCGGTCGAGGAAAACTTCAACAAACTAGCGTGAGTTAACTCACGCAAGATATAACACCTGCGTGAGTTGACTCATGCAGCGTGACTTAAGTCACGCATGTGTAACAAAAACGAAATTTTAAGTCATGTTAATTTTACACTTGCGTTAACTAACGCAGGGGTATTTTGGGCAAGGCTGCAGGGCGCGAGTGTTTTGTGCTGGGAGAAGAGCAGAAATAAAAAAAAAAATAGTTTCATGAGGAAAACTCATTTCTGGGATTTCTGAAGCCTTGTACTATACGGTACTCCTACTCAACAGCAACTAGGAAAACTCATTAAACTGCGCATCAAAGGCTTTAGACATGCACATTCAGTCGAAAATCCAGAAGGATATTTCCAATTTTGATATTCAAAATTTTATACGAAAGAATAATATTTCAGCTAGAAGATATCCTCCTTAAGATAACCTTATGACACGCAAAATCTATAAAAGAGAGATGGTTGCTTTGGCAACTAAAGTCACACAGGTATATAACAAATTCTGTCACTCGTTCTTTGCAGCTGCAGACTGCCTTGAACCAACAGAAAAGAATTCAGTGATGACTTCAAGGGGCATGCCTTTTGTTTCTGGAACCTTCAGATACACAAATACCCAGGAGATGCAACACACAACAGCATAAACTCCGAACACACCGGCCAGTCCTAAAGAACTGAGCATCACAGGAAGCGAGTAGGTGACAATGATGTCTCCAATCCAGAACACTAATGCACAGATAGCAATGCAGAGCCCACGCACTCTAGTAGGAAATATCTCCGAGCAAAGGATGTTTGGAATTGGTCCATAACCCATGACAAAGAAGCAAAAATAAACCACAACGCATACAGTTGAGATTGCTGCATGGACAACACTGCCAAAATCTATTACGCTTCCAAGGACCAATATAACGAGTGACACTATCAGCACCGGAATTGTGACTAGTAGTAACTGCCTGCAAATGACACAGATTGAGTTAGCGTTTTACAAATGTGTTTCTGAATTAAATTATTTTTGTAAAATTGATTTGGTTAAAATTAAGCTTGATGTACTGACAAGTGTATCAATAGATGGCTTTACACAGCATATAAGAATTCTACCATTCAGTTATGAAAAAGTTATGATAGCATAACACCCAATAGGATGTGTTGTATACCTCTAGGATATCAATGAAGATTCTATTTCATTTTTTTTTGACAGTGAAGAGTCTATTTCATATTAATGAGGTATCAATCGTGGGAGTATTTATAATAATAAACCATCAATTTAATTCGTCAACTATGATAGTCCCTCGTTTTAAAAAAAACTATGATAGTCCATAAACTATATAAATAAAAACATTTTTTATATATATTATATTTAAAAAAATTATAGTAGTCCCGAAAATATATGAAAATCATATCAATATAGTCCCTAACATCTCAATAGAAGGGACAAAATTGACGGATTTCAAATGCGTTAGAGACTACTTATTATATTTATACACTTTAGGGACTAAATTGGAGAGAGAGTGATAGTTTATAGATTAAATTGATGGTTTATTCTAAAGAAGGTTTTTTCCACTAAATGTTAGCAAAAGAAGATTTCGTCAAATATTTGATCTAAAAAAATAAATAGAGAACACACCTTCTGCCAGTGACATCCATAAGCCTCATGGCTAAGCCTATAGAAGGAAGCATCAACAAGGTTGTGACAGCACTTATAAGAAAAGATGAAGACGTTGAGCTAAGGCCCAAATCTGCAAGAAGAACTGCAACACCCGCCTCTTCAAGGATTTGAGGAGTGTAATACAGAACTCCATTTATCCCCGAAAACTGCACAAACAGGGAGAATTAAGTGTTGGTCATCAATTAGAAGAAACATAACACTAACTTTATGCAGCAAACTGGAAAAGACACTGTGAATTAAGCTTGGAATATTATGGTACAAACTTCGCTAACATTGCGTACTGAAAGAAAAGAGCAAAGAAGAATTATGTATCACTTATCATATTCTCCAGTCAAATTAAGTATGCTGTTTAAATTATTTCAACTAATGAATTACTATATCTGAAAATTTTAACACGAGCATCATTACTAAATCTCTACATTTTCCTTGTAAATTACTTGGCAGCAGCAAGCACTGCTACAAGATCAGTAATTGCCAATTCAAGTGCTATGATAAACACTCATAACACGATACTCTTCAAAGCAGAAGGTTATATGTAATTTAGAGAACCTGTCCTCCCCCAACACCAAAAAAAGAAAAGGAAAGAAAAACACCAGAAAGTGAAGGTAAGCATGGTCAAAATAACAAAATGATGAATATGAAGAATACCAGGTCCCCCTCTTTCCACCATTATAATAAACAAGGCCAACAGAAAAGATAATTATGAATAGTAATGACAAGTTACCTGCTGAAGAAGTTGTATTCCAATCCCAACAATCAATGCATGCTTGACCCCTGGTTCAAGAAGAGCCTCCCAAATGGGCCCTTTTGAAGCAGTCTTAGATGGGTGAATCATTGCAGGCCCAACTGGTTGTTCACCAATTAGCTCCTTGGAGTAAAGAGCTGGTTGGCTAACCAAGGCAGCTGCCTGGACAAAGTCACCTTCACCAGGAATTGATACCATGGATCCACGTCGAGATCCAGAAACCCCCACTCCTTCCTCATGCAGATAAATCCTTTTAAACTCCCCTTGCTTTTTACCATCCTCGCCTTTACCAGACCATTTCCATGCAAGCTGCCAACCACCTCCAATACCGGTACTTCCAACTGGCTCACCTGACTCTTGCATGAGACTACTGTGACGCCTCATGCTATTCAGCAAACTGCCATGGGAAGGAGGAGGTGGCAAGTCTTTCTCAAGGCTTGTTGTTTGACGTGAGATTAAAGGACTGTGCAAATCGTCATCGGAGTCCCCAGCAGCACCATCTGACACATAGTCCTCACCTTCTCTTTGTAGGCTCTCTTCATCCCAATGTTCAGTTTTAATATGAGGCTCAGCTGTGCTGAACATGCTTCCAAAATTCGGAAACAAAGCGCTTCTCATGCTTCCTGTCTCAGGGAGCTTCTCATGAATGCTGCCAAATAAGGTCACAAGAGGATCCATGACAAGGCTTCCATGGCGTGACACAAGGCCAAGAGAACTCTGTCCAGTTACAGGTTTTGCTAACCAAGAGAGGCCTGCTTGAGATCCATATAATCGGATTTTGTCTTTGTCTGTTGTTTGTTCGTGACCATCAGCCACCTCATCAGCTGGGCCTATTATGTATTCTTCTATAGATGCATCCCCTCCAATTCCGAGACCTTCAACCAGCAATGCCATTTCACCTGTATGAATTCATAAATTGATTTATCATAACAAATTTTTAGTAAAAAGAAGAAAAGAGAATGTGTGAGGAAATGAACTACGATTTAGAGCAAAAAATATATATAAAAAAGGAATAATCCTAAAAGTAGATCATCAGTCTAAACCTTTATTACTACTTCAGATTTTCAGGGGGAAAATCATCAACTTTACAATAGACAGTCATATCATAATAAGCTGGTATGATATAGTGTCAATAGCACAACATATATAACACCGGAAACATGTAAAACAAGTTCACTGTCTATTTTCAAATGAAATTACATTTCACAATCATGTGTTCTCTGTATGTAAAATGTTAAAACTAGTGAATCATCAGTGATCACAAAAGACAAGATAAAACAACGATTGCAATTATTATGAAAAGAATTGGCTCTCATCGTAGTACAGTAGTTGAATATAGAGAAAAGCCAACAATGCAAGACCAACAATTGATCAAACAATTAACAGAGGTTTAGAGGTAAACTGACTATATGGTGCTTTCTATTTCACATTTAGACTAAAATGGTGTTATTGTTTCCTTTCCTACAGTATTATTAATAGCGGATGGCGAAAAATATCAGATTGCCAAAAATCTGCTATGAGAAATAGCGGATATCGTAGCAGGCAAATAGCGGAAGTCGCAAAGCAGTTGAAACAAAGAATTATGCATAAAGTAAAGCATGATGGCACAAATAAAAGCTGCATAAACAGAAATGAAAAACTTTCAGTAGTTCAAACAACTAATAAAGCACGATGAAGTATGAAGTGAAGAGAGAAAGTGGATAGGCAAAAGAGTTTTAGTGACAAGAGGTTTTCACTTTACCTAGGTCTTGGTATGTAGGGGTTATATACGACTCCATCTCATCACCGATTCACCATTGTTTAATTGTTGATGTTATTAAAAAATATGCCATGCATAGCTCACATGATAGTTTTAATGTTCATTAGAGAGAAAGTATTAAAAACAATAACTTCCGCTATGTAAGCAATAACCGCTATCACCGATATGCAAAAAGCCACCGCTATTGCAGTGGTAGCACGATCACAATAGCGTATCAGATTTCGTTGTGATTGCTCGAAATCCTGATATGTAATAGCGGTATAGCAGCGCTATACCGATTATTTAACAACACTTCTTTTCTATACAGCATCATGAGAGAAACACTATCCGTATGTTTAAATTTGTGGGGTGAAAATAGGAAAAGCCGTGATTACAGTGACCTGCAAACTAAGGATGGTTGGATGCAGATAAATAACTATGCAAGGATCATTTAGGTCACCAAAAAGTCTGAAGGTGCTATAGTTTGATCAAAGTTCAATTAAGTGCATAATTTCAAATCAACAATTAAACATTTGTCTGAAATTAAATAAATATGAACCAACATTACATATGGAGACACTTTCTTATGGTTTAGATATGACAACAGTACCTGACACATCATCTTGGCCGCGTAATCTTTGGAGAACCTTTTTAGCCTCCAGCATCTTTCCTTTACTCACGAGCCACCGAGGAGACTCGGGCAAGAAAAATACTGTCAATAGAAAATAGAAGAGCGAAGGAATTGAAAGAACCCCGAGCATTATTCTCCAGCTAGGTGATGGACTCAACGACATCACAAAAACCATACAATACGATAAAAACATGCCTCCGGAACCACTGAATTGGGGAAGTGTATTTAAGGATCCCCTTATATCAGATGGGGCAGTCTCCGATATATAGACTGGAACAAGAGTTACAGCAAGACCAATACCAAATCCATCAAGCAGTCTTGCTAAGCACAACACATAGACATTCGGAGACCACCACATTACCAAACTGCCCAAGAAATATAGCACGGATGAGATTATCATCATTGGTCTTCGACCAAGCCAATCTGATATGGGACCGGAGCAAGTTGTGATGACAGTAGCTCCAATGAGGGACATTGCCACCACAAGTCCTTCCATAGTTGTTTGCAAAGCAAGGTCTTTCTTAATGTAAAGAATGGATCCTGCAAAAAAACATGAAGAATGAGTATCCGATAAGCAATTGATCCGATACGATGCCTGCCCAAAACAATTTGCTAGTTAACTTGAACCATACTAGGGACTTGTTTGGACAAGCAGCTTAATTAATCATTTATAGCATATACATTGATCATATATTTGATTTTGTATAAGTCAAAATGTTTTCATATTAGCTGCAAGTTGTATTCATAAATCGTCTTAGAGAGGTTATAGAAATAAACTTCAATCAACTTATGAACACGTGGGGTGGGGGGTTGGATAGGTCAACTGGTTTGAGCTAAGAAATTAAAAGAGTGGAGGAGTTAAAGATTCAAAGTTCAGGTCCTGGCAAGGGTTCAAGGAGAAAATTGAGCTAAGAGATTAAAGGAGTTGAGGAGTTAAAGGTTCGGGGTTCAAGTCCTGGCAAGGAGAAAACTAACGTAGCGGCTAATTACTAACATTTGCAGTTTAAAAAAAAAAGAAAAGAAAATTGTGACGTGTTCATAAGTGTTTTTATGTTAACGGCAAATGTTAGTATCTTTTCTCTTTCACCAGAGTTTGAACCAAGTCGTCCAATTTCTTTAACCCTTTTAGCTCAAATCAGTTGATAAACATGTGATAAGTTATTTTGATAAGCTTAGTCAAACAATCTGACAAGTGTTTATATGAGTAAAATAAACTCAAATAAGTTGATCCAAACAGGTGATAGATCTGATTGAGTGGATAGAATAGCAGCAGCAAATTAAATCAGTTTAATCTTATAGACAGACTTAAGATGAAGCATGAGTATCAAAATCATTTTAAGAAAAGTTTTGCATCAATCCATCCATCGGTTATCATGCATCTAATCTAATATAATCTATAAGCATTAAAGTATGATAAATCAAGAAAGAAAAAAAAGAGTATAATATACCAGCAATGGTAGCATTATCCCATCCTTGAAGAAAATTGCCGATGGAAGCAGCAATAGCAACGAGAACCGCACCTTTCATTTTTTGTGTTTGTTACAGCTGCAAGCAATAACACACAACAAAGAAACGGTTTTATAGTCCAAGTCTAACTAACAGTGTATTGTATTGTATGAGAATATATGTATCTATCTATGTACTTTAATCATCATAATAATAGAGAGGTCAAAATGAAATGAAATGAAAGAAAGTTACTCCTGTTATTCATATTAATTAATTACCTGAAAATATAGATAGATAGATCGATGAAGTTAGGCTCACTCAGTGAGTAGAGTGAAAGAAAAGGTTTGGTTTGGAGGAGGTGACTGGTGATGAGACCAACTCGAGACTTCTCTTCCTCACTGACTCACCCGTAATTGTTTTGTGATATTCTCTAATCTTTTACGTTCTTTGTTCTATACTAAGCAACAAATACTCACTCACCTTCACTTTTATTATTTTAAACTTTTTTTTTTAAAATATCTTACTATTTATTAATAATTAATATTAAAGTTATAATATTATTAATTAATATTAATAATCATGATTGACTTGACACTTTTTTTTTAATTCTTTCAAAGATGACAATCACTAATTCAAGAGAAATTATATATACGATTATTTTATCATGACTTTTTGGACAATTTTATAAAATGTTTTAATGTATTTTGACTTACTATATTGTTTTGATTTTTATGTCAATATTTACATTTCTTCATGTATTTTTTGTTGTCTCGTAGGTCAGTTTAAAAATGGTTGTTTTAATAATATTTTATTAATATGTCCTCGTGAGTTAGCGCATGATATATGCAAGGTTCGAGATTCAAACTCCGACCACCATAAAAAAACAAATAATATTCCATTATGTTAATAATTGAAAAAAGAAAAGGCGGTGAATCTTCTATGTAATGTAATGATAGATGGGTGAACTGGAGTGGAGGGTGGGAGATGGAAGATTGAGAATCTTGTTGTTTGTGCTATTAACGGACAAAAATGGTTACAGCCAGGGCCAGATCACATGATCGATCTCTCCAATTTGGAATATTCTCTTATTCTAATACTCAATTAACACTCAAAGTTAAACTAATTAACCATAGATACTTGAATGAGTTGGTAAATTATCTTTTTCAATTTAACAAGAAAGTTTTAATGTGAATCCAACATAAAAATCTATAATGTTAAATAAAAGTTTCATCATTTATCATAATCATAATCTTAATCGATTCGATGATTAATCTTTTTTTTGGTCAGTTAGTTTAGTGGCTAGAATTCACCTTATAAGGTGAATAAGTGGGGTGTCCGGAGTTCGAACCCGACCCCTGCATATAATAATGCATTGTTCTACCAACTGAGCTACGCTCACGGAAACAATTACATGTGGTGTATATCTAATTCACATTAAATAAAGTTATTAAATTAATTAAAGTTTGATATTCACTCACAGCACAATACCGACGTGATCCATGATAGTTGAAACGTGAGCCACCTTTCCCTTTAATCATTATGTACGGTAAGTGAGATTTAAGAAAGACTT
>Ga0228710_1005002_pt1 | contig 20777 bp, 14 predicted proteins | sample MedpolnodulmetaG_FD_177995 | JGI IMG/M metagenome (GOLD analysis project Ga0228710, IMG submission 177995) | Root nodule microbial communities from Medicago polymorpha collected in Santa Monica, California, United States - pink nodules | ecosystem: Host-associated > Plants > Roots > Nodule... | reverse complement strand
AAAAAAAAGAAAAAACCCTCAATGAATTGAGAACAAAACATGCACCAACAAATTTTGTAAAAAAAAAAATACACAAACATATAAAAAAATGACGTGTGAGTCTGGCCAATATACTACTTGACCAAATAAAAATAGTTGTTAAAAACAACATGCCATCCCTTAACATCTCTTTTAAATTGTGTTTCATCAATCCTCTTACATGGGAAGAAAATGGTTGTTAGAAAATAAAGTTTAAATTAATTGATTGATATTTTAAAAATAATGTAAATTTTGAATGATAAAAAAATAATGTCATTATATAGAGTAAAATTATTTATTTTAAGAATTTAATTTTAATGCAATGTTTGTGTAAAGATATTTTACACATGCATTGAATGATGTATTGACACATCATGAAATGTGTTTGAAAACACATAATTGTCATATTCGCTAATTAGATAAGTGTGTAAAACAACTTTAAACTGACGACAATGTATATAAATTAAATTCTTATTTTAGATTCTACTGATATCTTTGTTGTTTGTATAATTTGAGAAAGAAAAATGACACATAGGACCAATGTTGAGGTCCCATTAGTGTGTAATTTATTACATTCATATATATAACCATAGCATGCTAATCAATCATAACATGAAGTTTGAACATGTAGTGCAAAAATGGAATATTAGAAATTAAAAAAGAGGTGCTTTTGCATGCCTATCGTTTTCTTCTCGACCCGTGAAGATGTGTAATACAACCATATATAGAAATGACAAAGTTTTTGTGACTTTCTATTGTCTCACCATATCCATATTAATTTTCACAAACATTTATTTTGTATGAAATTCACATATACCATGTTTTATATATGAGGACTTTATAATAACTTTTAATATGTGTGAAATCAACAAATCTGTTCCTAAGATGAAGGGAGTATAATTTTGTGTAGCCATGCTTATGACATTTTGCTACTTTTTCCAGCTTGTTAATTAAATGGTTTGTTAACCCTTCATTATTATTAACCCACTTAGGTTGCCGATCCGGTAGTGTTGGTTTGAGATCTTAGAGTGCGCTCCTCCTCAAGGTCTCAGATTTGATTCACTGCGGTGTCAATTTGGGAAACATTTATCGATCAATAATATGATAATTACTTAACCAAGCATGGTTAATGAGCTCCACCAAAGACAAATTATTAAGCAGAATATGAGTTCGATTCTTAAGTGTAACAATTTTTTACCAGACTTTACTTACCTACCGGCCGAAGATTACCAGGACCTTTTTCCCAGTGAAGCGGAGGGTTAACACACAAAAAAATTACTCCTAATTATATATGCTAGCTAGGTCTACAACTGCTTAACTATAACTACTCCTAATTATATAATCTAGTTAAACAAAATTAATTGACATAAAAATTTGTTAGTAGAACTTACTTTAAGCACCGTGGAAAACATAATGATCTACCATTGTAGTTGAATCTTATTTAATGAATTCAACCAATCACATTTAATCTTTTGTAATATTGCAACCATTTACAGAAACATACATAAAAATCTAACAATTATTAAAGAGCACCTAAAAGCAGCCTCCTATGTTAGTAGAATCACAATAAAACTATGAAATAAATAATTCTCCATTATATAAAGACTTGAATCATGGATAATTTTCCACATCCACACATTTCTAAAAACATTAGTCAATTTTCAAAGACTCATTTTCAATGGCATCTTTGTCAAGTTTTGTTGCTTTGATCATTTTAGTTGTTGGAGGAGTATTTGTTCATGAGATTGAAGCTATTCCAAGAACATTCTTAGTGTTTGGAGATTCACTTGTTGATAATGGAAATAACAATTACTTGGCTACAACTGCACGTGCTGATGCTCCACCTTATGGTATTGATTATCAACCATCTCATAGACCAACTGGTAGATTCTCCAATGGTTACAATATTCCTGATATTATCAGTTAAGTTTAATTTCATTTCATATCTATTGATATATATATTGTAATATTTCGAATTACCCTTTTGTTTCAACATTCATTTATTTTTAAGGTTTAACTAGTTATATGAAGCATTTATATTGTTTCTACTTTATAGTTTTAGCAATGTTTTAAAAACCGGAATGAAAATCGAGTTGGTGATATTTTAGGGAAATGATGCAATTGGTTCATTCAGTTAAGTCACGGTTGAATCAAATGATAAATAAACAAATAAAAATGAAGAAGTAAAAAAATTAAAACCGGTTGAAGAAACTTGTTCAACCGGTTCAATGAGACTATTATACACCAAGGATCAAACCAATATTTTTTTCAAGTGGTTTGTTTTTTGTTCCAAAGATTGAATCGGCTGGTTCGGTCAGGTTTTTAAAATATTGAATTTAAGTTTTCATATCTATACATATTAAATGAGTCTTCTTGTTACAACATCCATTTCTTTTTGCCTAAAAAAAACATTAATTTCTTTTATAACCTTCAAATTTCATCATGCACATTTGATTTGAACCCTTTTTGTATAATCAAATGAACATTGACCCATGAAGTGTATATGCATTTATATCTAACTAATTGAATTTTTTCAGGTCAGAAACTTGGTGCAGAGCCAACATTGCCATACTTAAGCCCTGAATTAAGAGGAGAAAAGCTTCTAGTTGGAGCCAATTTTGCTTCAGCTGGAATTGGAATACTCAATGACACTGGAATTCAATTTGTAAATTGATTTTCTTTTTCTAATTTCATTATCCAATTTTATACTCTAATCATTCTTGTCAATAATCACTACAACATTCATCCCTTTCAGCAACAGTTGAAAATGTTGCCAGAACTGTGAAAAACGTTGCCTAAAAGAATAGGCGACAATTTTCAGGCGTCTCCTATGTGAGCGTTGCCTATTGTCTTTGGTGATGTTTAATGCATGCTCAAAAGTCAAAATCTTAACACCAACACATTAATTAAAATAAATAAATGGTTTAAATATATTTTAGGTCCCTAAAAATATACCACTTTTCGCTTCAGTACCCATAAATTTTCTCTCATTTTTTAGGTGCTAAAAATTAATTTTTAACCTAAAAAAAATTCACTTCAAAATTTTAAAATTTAGGACTTATATTATGCTAATACTGATGCAACTTTTGCAGATTAATATCATAAGAATGTACAGACAATATGAGTATTTTCAAGAGTACCAAAGTAGGTTAAGAGCTCTTATTGGTGCATCACAAGCAAAGAGTCGTGTGAATCAAGCACTTGTTCTCATAACTGTTGGTGGCAATGATTTTGTGAATAATTACTACTTGGTGCCTTATTCTGCAAGGTCTCGTCAATATCCATTACCTGAATATGTCAAGTATCTCATTTCTGAGTACCAAAAACTTTTGCAGGTAATGCCCCTTTAATGAGAATTCTTTGATTAATATATATCTTTTAGGTACATCAAAAGCTTAGGTTAACATCATAACAACCTTAGCAGGAATTTTAAGGAATAATTTGATTTTGATTGTGTTTTGTTTCTAAAAATCATTTTATAAAATATTTTTGAATTATTTTAAAGTACATATTATTTATTTTAGTTTTTTAGTTTTTTTTTTGAAAAAGTTTAACCAAAAGAAGTTAATCCAACAACTTCTTTATTTTAAAATTTTAAAAAACTAGAATAATTTTTAAAAAAATGTACATCCAAGAATTGAATGTCTTTATCTAGGTGTCTTTGACTATTTTTTCTGAAGGAGGTGTCTTTGACTATTGATCCCCTAATAAATCATTTTGTAAAATATTTTTGAAATTTTTTAAAAAACATATTATTTGTTTGGGTTTTTTAGGTTTAAAAATAAAGAAGGGTTTAATAAATGAAGTTAATACAACAACTTCGTTATTTTTAAAATATTAAAAAAAACTAAAATAGTTTTCAAAAATAGTACATCCAAGAATTGAATGTCTTTATCTAGGTGTCTTTGACTATTAATCCCCTAATAAATCAATGACTAATTTTCTTGTACCAAAAAAAAAATCATTGACTATTCAAAGTATGAATTGCACTACTAAAAAAACAAAAATTAGTGAGGGATATTTAGTGAGGGAAAACGTGAAATCCCTCTCTAATTCCGTCACTAAATTTTGCGACCAAGGAATTTGTGAAGAATTTCATTTTTTCCGTCACTAATTTCCCTCGCTAATTTTGCTTTTTCTAGTAGTGCTGAAGGAGTTTTTTTTCACTTCTGTTTTTAAAATTTTAAAATGAAAATAGATAATATTTTCTTGTTCAAAAAAAAAATAGATAATATTTATTTCAAAAAATAGTTTCTTTTTGACAAAAAAAAATTGAACTATTTTATAAAACAAATTTCAAAAACTAAAAAATAAAAACACAATAAAACAAGTCCAAGTATTTTGTATAATATGCATATGCTATTTCTCATATTATATATATGTTGCAGAAACTATATGATTTGGGAGCTAGAAGAGTTCTTGTGACAGGAACAGGACCTATGGGTTGTGTTCCTTCAGAAATTGCTCAACGGGGTAGAAATGGACAATGTTCAACTGAATTACAAAGAGCTTCATCATTGTTCAACCCTCAACTTGAAAACATGCTTCTAGGACTTAACAAGAAAATTGGAAGGGATGTTTTCATTGCTGCAAACACCGGGAAAACACATCTTAATTTCGTTAATAACCCCGGTCAATACGGTAATTACTCTAATCCTATATTCGAAGTTTTAAATTGCAGTTGCCGTCGAAATTATCATGACAAAAGATATGTTTTAGGGTTTCATCTGCGACCGAAATATAGCTACGTTGTCATGTATCTTTTGCAGTGTTTTAAAACTCGGACTAGTGATCGATCCGGTTAAGGCCTGAGTCACTGGGTCATTGGTCAGACCAGTGGGTCAATGGTCGGACCGCAAGACTGTTAATCCGGTCTATATATAAAAAATTTAAAATATAAACTAATGATCTTTATTATTTATGTTGCTTTGATTAGGTTTCAAAACATCTAAAGTAGCTTGTTGTGGACAAGGACCTAACAATGGTATTGGACTATGCACACAACTTTCCAACTTGTGCTCAAATAGAGACTTGTATGCATTTTGGGATGCATTCCATCCATCTGAAAAGGCAAACAAGCTTATTGTGAATGATATTATGTCTGGCTCTAAGGCTTACATGAATCCAATGAACCTTAGCACTATCTTAGCATTGGATGCTACCACATGAATTTGAAGATATAGTATAACCTAATTAATAAAACCAAGCACAAGTATTTGCATTGGATGCTATATTTAGTTCATGATGACATCTCTAGCTCATTGTTTTTTCAATATTGTAACTTTATTTTATTGTGTGCTCTTTATGATTGTGAAACATGATCAATAATAGAGAGAAGCTTTCTTTATGTAGTCCTCCCCATAATGTTGTTACATTGTCTTTTTTTCTTTTTCTTGTTGATGCACTCTTTATGTGGAAGTTATATCAAACGTACCAATTTATGTACCTTGCGTTGAAATAATTAAAAAGGTTTATTTTTCTTCTTCCTTTATGTAGTTCTAATTTCATGTACATTGCGTTGAAATAATAAAAAAGCTATTGCAAAAGTTTTTCGAAAGAAGATATATATACTTTTGGCATGATAACATTTGGATAAAACTGGTCGAAGAGTTCAAGTGATAGGAACAAGACCTGAATGTTGCGTTCTTTCAGAAATTGCTCAACGTGGAAGAAATTGACGGTGTTCTACTGATCAAGTACAAAGAGTTGTATAATTGTTTAACCCTCAACTTGTTACTAGGGTTAGTAATCATGAAATTCTAGGGATAAAGGTCATAGTGATCAGTAAGAAAGAGAGCATAAGAGTATTCATGTGGAAGATACTCATAGAGGGTAGAAATGAATTAGATTGAGAAAAGATGATTCACAGAATACAATAGTGAGAGTTATTTGAAAGTCATTTGGTTTGCTACTGTGTGGGAAACACGGAAAGAAAGAAATAACAGAATTTCAATTTTCAACGGTAAAGATTGCTCGATTATGGCTATAGTGGACAAAATAAAGTTACTTTCCTTCTCGTGGTTGAAGGAGAAATTTGTTCGGTTCTCTTTTAATTACCATGGTTGGTGGCTTAGTCCCCTCGCAATGTTGAGCTACGGATAGTTGTTATTTCTTTCGCTTTCTTTTTGTTGTTTTTTCTTTTCCCGGTTTGTAAATATTGTTCAGACTTTACATGTTTTTCCTCGGCACACCTTGTGCTAGGAAGAACATTTTAATTTGATAATATATTCCATTTTAACCTCTTAAAAAAACAAAAAACAACCAACTAACCATAGTTTACATATTAACTAACTATGGTTTACTCAATGTGCTCTAATAACCAGCATTCAAAGGGAAAATTGGCAGAGATGTTTTCCTTGCAGCAAACACAGCGAAAACACATCTTAGTTTTGTTAATAATCATGATTAATATGCTAATTCCTCTGCTCTTTTACTCAAAGTTTTAAATTGCAGTCTCTGTTGAAACTGTCGTGAAAAAAAATGTTTAGATTTTGGACTATGAATTGAATTATGGTCTGTAAAGTCAATTTTTTTTAATATTCATACAATTTTGTTGCAAATACAATTTTGGCCACATTAGATAAATTTTCACAATATTTCGTAACACTAATGACTTGGCTAGGACGGACGGTGATTTAAAACCTACCCTCTCACAAACAAGATGATGTTGTTATTGCACCAATCACCTACCCTCGTTTCTTGTTAAGCCTGCTTCATTAAAACATAATATTTTATTTAAAAACTTAATAAGTTAAAAATCGATATTAATTTCATTTAGAGTGCAAACTTTACAGGGAATAGATAAGCAAAACAAATAAGTGATTTCATCATGGTCAAAATATATTTTTTTAAACTAATAAACTTTTTATAAATATAAACTACTTTACATTCACAGTATTTGAGTTGATTAAAACTAAATACATAATAAACAAAAGGTTATTATACTATTTTTGTGTTTTTTGGGCCAATTTCTTTCACTGTCGGTTCAATCATTGTGTTTCTTGGAGCATCAATAAATCCAGTGACAAATTGTAATTTCTAAATCTTGCATGAGGTATCTGCGGTGATGTTGAGGTTTTTACCCGTGTGATGGAGTTTTGAGGATCTCAGACGAGGTTTTTGTTTTTGAGATCAGCGGTGATGGAGTTTTGGTTTTGAAGATCTCTTGTGATAGTGTACTAAGTGAGAGGATTGACAGAGCTAAATGGGGCACACAAGTGAACGGTGAGATTGAACTCTCAGATTAGTCGGCTCTTGAGTTAGATACCGAGTAAGAAAAAAACAAGTGAGAGCATTAAATTAAAATCTAGAATTGATTTTTCCTATTATCTCGCTTGCTTGACTTCAAGCCACAACAATCTCACCGTATTCAAATGTTTCATTTTATTTTTGGGTGGCCGGGGTTTGAACCTCGGATCTTGCATATATTATGCATTGTCTATACCAACCGAGTTAAGCTCACGAGGACATTCAATTGTTTCATTTAAAAAACAAAAAAAAACTGTGTCATATAATTTTAGTTTGAGAAAATTTTAATGGAGCAAATAGAAAGGGAAAATAAAATTTGTAATTTCATTTCAGTTCAATATATATATATATATATATATATATATATATATATATAACTAACTTAGCATAAAAAAATAGCTTAGCATAAATTACGAAGATAAAATCAAACCAAATTTTTAGAATCTATCAATCCGTTGATTACAATTTGTTGTAGATAATTGCTAACAAACATTTTTTAACATTCACTTTATTATTCGGTGAAATCAACGTAGACTCAGATCCATTTTCAAAGAGTGGGATCCCCATTAATTTTATTTAATGAGAGAATAAGGCCCCGTTTGGTTTGAGCTTATTTTGAGCTTATGAAAAATAACTTATGTAAATAAATAAGCTTTTATTTTAATTTATAAACTCTCACTAACGAAAAATGTATCTTCATAAACGGGTTTTTTATAAACTACCTTAAAAACTTATAAATAGTACATAAAAACTTATTTATTTGCATAAGCTATTTTATATAAGCTCTAAAATAAGTTAATTCAGACGGGCCCTAAGTATTACAGAGAAGATTAAAAAAGGGTGTTGCGCACTCCTCTTTGCCTTACTTACTAATTTCCACTTCGTTTTCTTTCTTAAGATGTTTGTCTATTTTATAATTAAGTTACAACGGTTTGTTTAATCTAACGAATATTAATTATTTATTTCATCTCTTTCTCATTCTAACATACTGTTTAGAGGAGTAGTATGTATAAATATTTTTTTTAGGGGATATATAAATATTTAATGTATAAATATCATCTCTGATTCTAACATACTAGTTAGAGGGGTATTTTAATCATATATCTCATTTCTTTAGGGGATATATAAATATTTAATGAGGAACTACATTTTGTACAATAGTAGTAACAATTGATACCCATGTGTTGGTCAAAGCTTATTTTATTTTACACATTCATTAAAAAAGAAGACAATACAAAATAATAGATGAAAGATCAAATGAGTAATTAACATTGTTGATGTTGCTCATCTAATTTCAACGTAATAAATTATATAATTTATAATTTTTTCATAAATAATGCTAGAAAATTTAATGCGGTTATTTATAAAAGAAATATATGATATTTGATAGATAATAGATACATAAATGTAATAGATGTAAAAATTTACATTCACTTTGCATTCTAAACATATATAATATTTATTTACACATGACAACATGCATGCCTCAAAAGTCATATCTAATATGTGAAGAATGAGTGAGATATATATTCTTTGCAATATGCATGGGTGATTCGTGCATGTAGTTGGTATTGTTGTTTGCCATTGAAATCAATGACCTATAGAGTCATATTTAATCCATGAGGATGAGAGAAAAAAAACCAATTATGTGTGATTTATCTAATATTTAAATTTTAATTATAATTAAAATTTAATGATATATTATTTATGTTTTTTTTGAAGGAATATTAATTATGTTTTCAACATCAACAAGTTTTAGGAAGTACATAACCATTTTTTTATGTTTTTATCTTTTTCTTTAATTAATAAATCACGGATACAACAAATTTGATATGTTTATAAAATGCTTCGCTTTGTTAATTGATTTAAGAAAGTTGTGAATCAATTTACAATAATATTAAATATTGTAATGACTAGTTTTTTAATGGACTTTAATTGTTTACTTTATAATTTTAATTCATTTCATATCAACAAAAATAATAAAGTTACTGAAACTAACCTTTGAGGCTTGATCAATTTTGAGAATTGGCGGTGTTAAACCAATTCTCAATACATTTGAAAGTCACAAATATCTATATTTATAATTTTAATCTATATAATTTTTTTTATATAAAATATCGTTTGTAATTTACACGCGTTAGCGCAATTAAAAAGCAGAAAGACCGACACGTGAGTGCCCATCTTTTTCGCTAGTACATTCGCAATAAAAAAGCGAAAAGACCGACACGTGAGTGCCCATCTTTTCGCTAGTACATATAACTCTATTAATGCTATTATACATTAATGAATATACTTTCTTTTACTATAAATTTGCAACTTAAATTTACCGTAAATATTGCAACTCAGTATAGGTTATTAGGAGGGAGGTTGAGGGACGGAGGAGTGTTGGTTTTGTGTGGTGAGGGAAGATGTATAGTGTGAGGGGAGGTGGTTTGACGACAACTTGGTGAGGGAGGTGGGCGATGGTTCAAAGACTTTATTTTGGACAGATATTTGGTTTGGGGGGGGGGGTCATTATGTGATATATATATGGTTGTTTGATTTAGCAGAAAATCACGACATTTCAATAGCCGACACGAGTGCTAGGGATTGACATGTAGAGGAAGAGGTTGGAGAGTGGTGGCAGGGGTTATTCGCTTGTTACGAAGAGATGTTGGGAGAGTGTTGTGAGGAGCTCTCTAACATTTACTTGCAGGTCCGTATTGAGGATAAGTGGTGGTGGAGGCTCACACATGACAAAAGGTATTTAGTTAGTTGCGTGTATCAGATCTTAACAGACATAGATTCATATACTCGACATGACTTTCAGAAGTAATTTGGAATAGAATAGTTCCATTGAAGATATCTATTTTTTGCATGGTGGCTTCTTCAGAACTAGATCCAGGCCCGTTCCTATGAAATAGGAGGCTCAGCTCTCTTTTTACAATAGACCCCTAATAAAATAAAAACACAATTTTTTTTTGTAGCTAAGTTTCATTAAAAAATCAGAACCAGAAGAACTTCTAAACAAGAAACGTAATAAAAAAAAATTAAATGAAAGAAAGGTGAAATCTACCTAACGGTGTCGTTTGGATTTGTCACTCCTCCATTGTGGAAAAGGGAAAAACAAATGGTTTGAGAGAAAAAGAAATGATTGTTGTGATTCTTGTAATGAAATAGCTTTCCAAATCGACTGATTAAGTGATTATACAAATTAGGGGTAGTTTGATAGCATCAGATTTATGTCCAAAAAGGAGAATTAGAGTCTAAAAAAAACGTAAACGTGTAACGAAGAAAGAAAAAGAAGTAACATATAATTTTTTTTATTTAAGTGGGGTATAAATATTAGACTTAATTATTTTATTGAGGCCCGTAGCTTTTGAAGGCCTGACTTAGTTGAGCTGCTTGCGCACCCCCAAGGCCGGGCTTGTCTAGATCCCTACGAAGGACAATCCAGTTCAACATGGAGTTCTTTTTGAACGTTTGAATGTGTGTGCTGCACGGTGTGGTGAGAAAATTGTTTTTCTGACATTGAAAACTTCATAATAACTCAAGTAATTTACTAAATAGCCCCCAACGGTTGTTAACTGCCGTTCTACAAACCGGCAACAGTTAACTGCCGTTGGTGCCAACGACAATTAACTGCCACTGATGCCAATGGTAGTTAACTACCGCTACGTGTTTGGTTCCATTTCCAGCAGCTCACCTTCCATTTTTCATAACCAAATTCTTTCATACTTAAACAAATTCATCCAAAATTTTTATCCTTAACATGATACACAAATTTTTTCATCCAATTGCAAATTCATGAATATAAAATGTACGAAATAATATTTAACAGGAGGTACGTACGAAAATGTCATAGGAATACGAAAATGTACGGAACATGTCATAATAATACATCACCATCATCATGGTCAAAAAATACATAAAAAAAGCCTAATGATAATCAGCTCTGCTGCCTACGATGCCTCTGCCCCCTGCGCTGTTTGGCAATCTAATAAGTAAGGGCAGGGCGACCAATACTTCCAATCCGGATCATGTCCTGCAGCAGCTCCTCTCTGGTCATCTCGCCACTCCTGGCCACAACATTATCAGCTATCTGCACCACATCCCTGATGATCGTCAGTGTATTAGGCAGCTCTCTAGCATGCTCCTCCTCTATGATCTGCTCCACGTTCACCGGCCTGGGAGGAGATCCTTCATCAGGTGGGAGAATATGAGGGTGAGAGACTTTTGCATACCAAGCCATGTAGCAAGGATCATGATGCCATGGTCTCTAACACCTATGTACCCAATGAGGGTAGAATCACGCCTGAGCGTCTAGCAACACAGTGGTCAGCAACTGCGTAGGCATCTGAGCGACCAATGACAGATGTCTGGGAACGTCCTGTACAAACTCAAACTACCTCTTTACCCGATCAGGTAAATGACGGTACACCCTCTCCTTCCCGCACATCAGCCATCTCGAGTAAGTGCACAAAAGCTGAAGAGGGCGCACTTCTCTGTGATCACCATAAGTACAAAACCTCACATCATCCACCTCTAAGCGATCCAGGAGTAGGCGGTAATGATGCACATCTATATGCCCCCTGCTAGTAAGCTATCTCGTAGCACATGGTCTCTCCTTTTTCCACTTCGTGTTAGGCTTCCTTGGGTACGGACCTGGCAGATGCACCAAAATCCATCCATGCAACAAAAAAATAATACACAAAAGTAAGTATTCAAGTTAAATATTAAATAAATCTAATGCATTATAAAAACTTCACAAAAATATTATAATAACATCCTAAATAAATGTAGTCGAACTTAGGAAAAAAATGATCTAACATGATGATAAAGATTATAAAATAAATTCATAAATAAATGAAGATAAATATTAAATTATTACCATAAGAAAAGTCGTACAACCAACCATCGTTCTGTTATTCAAACGAACAGAATCATCCGGATAATCGTATAGGTAAGCTAAAGTCATCCCTCCCCATGACCACTTCCCAATCGTCTGCAAGTCTGCCATACAATCAAGATATATCAAGTCGATGTGTCTGTTCATTTTGTTAGTGAACAGCACACTACCGACGAGATATAGAAGAAAACTCCTCACACACCACAACCTCCTCCTGCCTCTCTCATGCATCTCCTCCCTCGTTTGTGGGTTCTCCAGCCGTCTAGGCTCTGTCAGGTGGGCTTCATAAAGCCGCTTCAATGTGGGATAACTGATATGACCAACAGACTCAGTCCTTGCCTCAGCACGAGCATCAACTTCCGACATGCCCAACAACCTAATCATCAAATCAAGCCCACGGTCCCCGATCCATTGCCTCGTCATGTTCCAACATGCGACCCTTAATAGGAATGTGGAGGAGATTATACACATCATCCAAAGTAATTGTCATCTCCCCTCAGGTAGATGAAAACTACTAGTCTCCGTGTGCCACCTCTCGCATAGAGCATGTATCATAACATGACTCACACTAGAATACCCAGTGTATATCAAACCATGTAGGCCAGACGCCTCCACGGGATCTCAAAACCACCTCAATTCATTCTCCGGTATATCAAGCTCTCTCACCTTTTTCCCTGCATTTATACACTTATACTCCTCATCCTGCCACATCTGAAAATCAATTGAATTAAGACATTGTCACTACAAATTTTTAAGAATTTAAAGAATTAAAACACTTACGCTACATTCTTTAAAGAAATAAAACACTTACACTACATTCTTTAAAGAATTTTAACACTTACGCTACAAATTTTAATCAATTTAAAGCATTTTCAGAATTATAAAGAATTTAAACACTTACATTATGATGGTTCACCCAAAGAGGGATCGCCACATGCCTCGCGTAGTCGGACAACAATGTTGCGGTCTCAGGACCTCCAGGAAAGGGAGGCCCTACAACAGGGCAGGGCGGTATCAAAGGTACACGACGACAAGGTCGCCGCCGAGTCTCGGGCTCAGCCTCAGGCTCAGGCACAATATCATCCGCCGCAAGATAATCCGCCACAACATCCTCTGGCACCTCATCATCATCTGCCACCTCCTGATCCTCTACCTCCTCCTGCGGCTGATAAAACATAGCCTCCTCCTCCATCCGATCATATCCTTGAAATCCCTCATCCGCATACCCGGCATACTGATGCGCCTGTGTCGGATCAACCACCTGGGAGGAGTAATCCATCTGTGACTGTGAACCCGACCCCTCTTCTCCACCTATCCTCAAGTCCCTACGTCTTTGGGCCTTTGGAACATACGGGTTTTCAACCTCCATCTCCTTTCGAGCGCTATTTGTCATAGCAGGTTTACCTTTGCGCACCCTACCCTCTCTAATACGCCGCTCCCGTGCATCCTCCTCCCTAGCCATATCTAAACAAAAACAAATTAAAAGAAGGCATAAATATGTGGGCAATGTATACTTTTACGGTAACATGATTCTAAGGCATTGAACATATCATAAAAATCCAAGGCATTGAACCTAAGGCAAGTAACATGTAACATATCACAAATTTTACTTAAGCATTCATAAAAATCCAAACTTAGAATTATTCAACTTAGGCATTTACGTATCGTATAACATTATGTCATTCTTAAACTTGCCAAAAAATGTAAAAATCCACGCTTATAATAATTATAACATATATACATTATCAAATTTAACATATTTGAAAAAAAAATCACAAAAAAAGAAAGATTGTCTCACTTAGACATTTCATCAAACACCTTAAGTGCATTCTAAATTACTAGCACAATTACTAAAATTCCAACTTCTAAACAACTACTTTGTACCTATACTTACTCTAATCAACAATTCCAGCAACAAAGTTACATTAAAACATCTAAACCATTCTAAATTTGTAATTTTCTAACCTAACCTAAAACTAACATTTTGCTCAAAATTATGAAAACTAACACCCTAAACAAACTACATTGCATGTAAATAGAAACGAAAGAACTTACTTGTGAATTAATTGAAGAAATTGGGCGCAAATTCGTGTAATTGAAGTTTGGAGAAATTTGAAAGTTGTGTTTTTAGTGTTTATGGTTCTGGAAAATGAAAAAGTGGAAGATCTGTTCTTGTTTATTCGCAGAACTCAACGGTAGTTAACTAGCGTTGAGGCCAGCGGCAATTAACTGCTGTCGGTTTGACAAACGGTAGTTAACTACTGCTGGGGGCTTTTAAGGAATTTCCATGTGTCAATATGACGTTTTTGAAGTCATAAAAGCAATTCTCATGCGGTGATTTGGAAAATGTGAATCATTTATTTGTGGACGCGATATTTTTTATATTTTTTTTATAATATTTTTGGATGCTAGTGAGGCAATAGTTTGGTATTTAATCGGTGAACCGTTTAACTCTCCATGATCACACCCTTCAATTTTGTACTTTGCGAGGGTTTTCGAAATCAGTTTGAATAAGATGAATGATGTATGGCTTGCTTGTGTGTGGGTAACTTTAAAAATAAAACACATTTTTTAACGTATCTTTTAAAAATGATTTTTTTTTTGTCAAGTAACCTAGTGGCCAGAGCTCACACATATTAAATGTGTAGAAATAGAGTGTCTTGGGTTCAAACCCCGACCCCTGCATATATTATGCAATGTCTGTATCAACTGAGATAAGCTAACAGAGACAATTCTTTGTTATTTTTTATGATAAGCTATTTTTTTCTACAAGTTATTTAAGATAGTTTTTTTTGTTGGGGAAATAGCTTTTTATTTTAAGCATGTTTAAAATCTATCATCGAAAAAGATCGTAGCAAAAGAATAAAATGTTTACAGTGAGTCTAATTTTTTCCATTGAACCAAACACGACCTTGAAGTCATTTCTCCATGATTCCACTGAAAACTTATCAACACCATTCTCCCTTCATCTTCTCCTCCATTTCCAAACCAAACCCACTTCCTCACTTTCTCTCTCTTCCACCATCACCACCATTGAAACTTCCTCTCAAACTCAAACCACGTTCATTCCCTCTTCAAAGGTTTTCAAAAATTGAAGTTGCAATTTTCAAAAGTGATGATGAAGTTAAGGATTTGTCACCAGAAGGGGAGGTGTATCAGAAGACACTTCAGTTGGTTGAGTGTTCCATGTTTGCTGCTCTTACTGGGTTGGTCTACTTCTTGAGTAATGCTCTTGCTATTGAGGTTTGTTTTTGTGAATTCAAATTTGGGTTTTTGGTTTTCTTTTTAGATAGGTTTGTTTGGTTAAGGAACTAGAATAGAATAATAGGTTTGTGTTCTTTTTTGGTGATAATTGATTAGCTGTAGGAAAAATTGGATTTTTATTTGTGTGGTTTGAGTTTACTTTTTGTGCAATTCTCTTGCTATTGAGGTTTGTTATTGTTAATCAAAATTTGGGTCTTGTTTGGATAAGGAAATAGAATAATGGGTTTGTAATAATTTTTGTTGAGACACGAAAATGACACTGACACTAACTTGTTGATATTGGTGATAATTTGAGAAAATAGATGCAATCAAATGCAATCACATGTATCGATGTCACACCTTCAATCAAAAGTGTTGGTGCTTCAAGGGCTCCGACAAAAATTGGATTTTTGTTTGCCATTGAGGTTTGTTATTGTAAATTAAAATTTGGGTTTTGTTTGGTTAAGGAAATAGATTAATGGGTTTATATTGTTTTTGGTTGGCTCTAAGAAAAATTGCATTTTTGTATGTGTGATTTGGTCTACTTCATTGAGGTTTGTTATTGTGAATCACAATTTGGGTGTTTGGTTTTTATGCAGGTTTGTTTGGTTAAGGAACTAGAATAGAATAATGGGTTTCTGTTCTTTTTGGTTGAGAATCGATTAGCTATAGGAAAAATTTATCTTTGTTTGGGTGGTTTATTATTGTGAAACAAAGATTAGGACATTTTGTTTTTATATTGGTTTGTTTGGTTAAGGAATTAGAATAATGGGTTTAGCTCTAACCTATGAAACACCAACACATTCATGAACACAACACAGACACTAACTCGTTGATACCAGTGATAATTTGAGAAAATTGATGTAATCGAACGTAATCACGTGTATTGGTGTCCTATCCGTGTTAGACATTGGACACACCTTTATTCAAAAGTGTCAGTGCAACAAGGGGATCTAACAAAAATTAGATCTTTGTTTGTGTGGTTTGGTATACATTTTGAGCAATTCTCTTGCCATCGAGGTTTGTTAATGTGAATAAAATATTGGGTCTTTTGTTTTTATACAGGTTTGTTTGGTTAAGGAAATAGAATAACGGGTTTGTGCTCTTTTTGGCTGTAAATTTGTTAGCTCTAACAAAAATTGGATTTTTGTGTGGCTTGGTCTACTTTTTGTGCAAATCTCTTGCCATTGAGGTTTGTTTTAGTTGATAGAAATTTGGGTCTTGTTTGGTTAAGGAAATATAATAATGGGTTTGTATTTGTTTTGGTTGAAAATTGGATAGTTCTAACAAAAATTGGATCTTTGTTTGTGTTGTTTGGTCTACTTTTTGAGGGATTCTCTTGTTATTGAGGTTTGTTATTGTGAATCAAGATTTAGGTCTTCTGTTTTTATATAGGTTTTGTTTGGTTAAGTAACTAGAATAATGGGTTTGTATTCTTTTTGGTTGAAAATTGTTAGCTCTGGGAAAAATGGGATATTTGTTTGTGTGTAAGGTATGGCTAAGAAAGTAGAATAATAAGTTTATAGAAATGGATTTTCAGGGGAAAATTTGTCTGAAATTGCAATCTTGACTATTGATAAAATCTAAATGTTTGAAACGGATTTGTGTAGTTTATCATATGAACTGTCTGATCTCACATGAATGTTGTTGATCATGGTTCTAAACTGCGGTCACTGTTACGCTGCGAACCTTGATAAAAAAACAAAATGCGGGCAAATGCGACCGATGCAGCTGCAATCATGGCTGCGGAAGCCTTTCAAACCTTTATGTTACGGCCACAATTGCAGTTGCGGACAGCAATTTAGAACTATGGTGTTGATTTCACTGAATATGTGACTGCACAGATTGCGTGCTGAGAGTCTTCTTTTTTTGGGGTTGAAAAGTGGTTGGCTCTAACAAAACTCGAATATTTGTTCGTGCGTGAGGTTTGGCTAAAAAAGTAGAATAATGGATATTTCATTTATTAACAAAAATGGGTGATAGAGAAGTTTCAATTCATGTTTTAGGTATTTCATTTTGTTTTTGGCCTCACTATTCTGCTTTTTTTTGTTTTGTTTTCTGGTTGCAGAATTACTTTAGTTGTTTCTTCTCGTTGCCAATAGTGATATCTTCGATGAGATGGGGTATTGATGCTGGAAGGAAAACTATGGTTAGAATTGCTAGTTGCTTAACAAAATGCAATGGATAATTCTTGAATCGTTAATTGTTGCATTGTCATATTTTTGTTGTTCTTGTTGTAGGTTGCAACAACTATACTTTTGTTTGTCTTGTCCGGTCCAGTAAAAGCTCTAACCTATCTGGTGAGCTTGCTTTTAACTTCATTGATTTCCTGAGCTAGGCAATAAGACTTTTGTCTCTGTTTTTCTTCTAGTTGTCGGTAATTTTTAATTTTATTAAAAATTTCCATGAAAGATCAAACTGTTTAGTTTTGTGAGCTACAAGAACATTTTATGAGACCGTATATTCGATGACGACAAAACCTGCTTACCATATACTACTTTATAAACACTGTGTTACTTTTTTGCCTGTTTGACGTAATATAGTTATTAATAAGTGTATTCATTCTAATTGTGGTTCAAATCGTGTGAATCGGAAGACTCAATTTCCGATCTGTGAATTGAATCTTATGATTGTAAGATACATTACCAATAAAATTATGACATTAAGTAAAAAGAGTGATACGCCAAAATTATAAGCTGATATATCAAATGAAAAAGAAAAGCGTATGGCATTACAAAGTTGACCAAAAAAAAAAAGGCTGGTTATACTAATAACCTATTACAAGGGGTAACCTTGGCGCAACTGGTAAAGTTGTTGTCATGTGACTGTAAGGTCATGGGTTCAAGTCCTGGAAACAGCCTCTTGTGTAAAAACAGGGTAAGGCTGTGTACAATACACCAAATGGTGGGACCCCTTCCCGGACCCTGCGTATGCGGGAGCTTCAGTGCACCGGGTTGCCCTTGCCCTTTATACTAATAACCTATTACCATGCATTGAACATGCGACTTGGGTTATATTCTCTCCTAGGGATGGTAATTGTCGATGAAGAAGTTTACTAGAGACTCGATCTAGATGACATGCCAATATTTTGCATATGAATTAACAAAATCAACACCATAAACCATTTTTTGTAAGAACTGCAGATTTGATAGTTGTGGGTTACATTCTCACATGTGTTCTTTTTTTCTTCCTTTTGCGGTAAGTAGTTGTGCGTAGTTTGTGTACACTAGCTAAACTTCCAATAAACTTCTTGATTTGTGAATATTTCCTTCATGCAGCTTAAGCATGGTATAGTTGGTTACACGATGGGTACTCTGTGGAGGTATGTCATTCTCTCACAGAATAATATGTTTTCTAAATTAACTTTCCATGGAACTATATTTGAATTAAGATTATTCTGTTTTTATAGTGCAGTGAATCATTAATCATGATACACATTTTTAATTCAAGTTAATCACGATACATATGTCCTTATCTACACTGTTTGATAGTATGCACATTTCTATTGCAAGATTGTGAAATATTTTCATATTCTTACAAAGATAGAAATTATGAACCATTGGTCCTTTTTAAGTTGAAATAAGCTAAGTGTGTGTTTGGTTCTGTGGTGAAAAAAATTGATTTTGATTAAAGTAAGTTGATTTTGTAACTGCTTTTCCGTCTTCTTTTATTTTTTGCATCTTATCAGGTTGGAAACCAGTTGGAGCCTGTCAGTTTTCTTGTGCGCAATTGTAATGTTTGTCACCTTTTACCTCATTATTTCACCTATTTGATGTGATTTTAATTTTTCACAATTTTTTAATAATGGAACCTTATTCATGTTTTACAGGTACGATCGATCGGTGCTGTTGGTTTTGTCTTGATTTCATCCTTTTTGATAAGGGAAAACATACTAGCTTTGGTAATGAATTCCACAATTTTATCTCCTAATTTTTCGTTCATCGTAGTACATGTTTGGATTGTCGGTGACATTGACAGAATCACACTGTGACACCGTGATACACCTTAGATCTTTAATAAAATCACGCTGCCAAGTGATTTCGCCAAACACAATTGATCCAAATATGTACTTACACCACAAAACGACTGACTTATTTGTTTTCCTTTTCATGTTTTGCAAATGAAAACAACTTGTAGATCACCATCAACATTCACGCTTCTCTAACATTTGTGCTGACCGCTGCCGGTGTCAATTCAATTCCTTCAATGAACTTCATATATACCCTATTTGGGATTTTGGTATGTTACATTTTTTTGAGTGTTTATATTGACTTGATTTATATTCTATGAAGCACGGACAATTCTCAGATTAGCTGTGTCTCGGTGTCGGACACGAGTCGTGTCCGACACGACACCGACACATAATTACACTGAATTATGTGATTTTCTCAAATTTTTAGTGGTGTCGGTGTGTCTATGTCATGTCCGGTGTTCGTATCCGTGCTTCATAGTTTATATTTCTTGAGGTATTGAAACATTCTTGATGTGCTTTTTTGTTTCAGGTTTTGTTGAATGGTGGATGTTTCATGTTCTTGCTTCACATGTTGTATTCTGTTTTTTTTACTAGAATGGGAATGAAGTCTTCACTAAAATTGCCAAGATGGTTAGAGAAAGCCATTTGAAGCCATATTCAATTTGAATCTCATTCTTCTATTAGTTGTGTATCATTTACAACCTAAATTGACATAGTTTATACCATAATGTAAAGTGAACTCTAAAATTAACTACCAATTTGATTGGACCTTTTATGTACAATTCTACCCTTGATTACAATCCTTTTCTTTTAACATTTTTAGCCCTTGAATACATAACATAAACAAACTTTACTTTTTTCTTTTAGAGATTAAAACAAACTTTACTTGTTATTAAAATGAGAATTTCTATGGTATATTCGGCAATTCGACATGTACCGATAGATCCAGTCTTTAAATTAATAGCTAAATGATTTTTTTTTTAATCTTTTTAAAAGAAACTGTTTCCTGTCATTTACAAAATTATAATAACTATAGGTTAATTGCCAAAAACATCGTCAGAATTTAATTTAATTTTTTTCTGAATTTTATTACTCATAATAATAGTGAAATATTGAATAAATTTTATGATAAAATGTAAAATAATAGTATAATGCTTATAAACAAGAGTAAATTACACTCCCCTCCCCTCAAAGATGCTTGAATTACACTCCCCTCCCCTCTTATGTTAAAATATACACTTCCCTCCCTTCAAAAATAAAATTTATACTCTCCTCCCTTATAAGATGCTTGAATTACAACCCCCTCCTTTAATAATTAAATATGCACTACACTTTAATCTATTTTAACATAAATAATTTTTTATGATATATATTAATTTTGAACCACCATTTAAGAAAAATTAATTC
>Ga0228710_1005000_pt1 | contig 20784 bp, 14 predicted proteins | sample MedpolnodulmetaG_FD_177995 | JGI IMG/M metagenome (GOLD analysis project Ga0228710, IMG submission 177995) | Root nodule microbial communities from Medicago polymorpha collected in Santa Monica, California, United States - pink nodules | ecosystem: Host-associated > Plants > Roots > Nodule... | reverse complement strand
AAATAAAAAGAAAGTGAAGACTAAAACTAAATAAAATAAATAAATAAATAATAAATGGACGAAGTATTTGAAAGCCTAATTAAAAAGGAAAATAAAGATTTTTATAAACAAAAATTAAAATTAATTATAATTTTTAAATAAAAGATGGAATTAAGATAATAATAAAAAAAAGATAAAGGGAGAAGAGGGCCCGACTCGGAATCACACATGAGGTATTTTAAAATACCTCTCTGCCGGAATTTCGTCGAACGTGTTAGAGATCGATCAGGTTAACCTACGTACGAATGTAGGGCCCAACGACACGTGTCAGTGACATGTTAGGTCAAAAATTGGGGTATGACAATCAACATACCTAATTATGATCCTAGGGCGCCACATGTCACCTATTTCAACTTTCCATCTTCTTCCATATTGCAATTTCCGATTTTCTTCATCATTGCACCTTTCTTCACAAGATTTCCAAGATTTTATGTCTCCCAAGGCAATTAATTATCTACTATCTCAAGGCATTTGTGTTTCTTTACTTCTTTGCAAGATAGTTGCATCTCTCCACCCTTATAAAATGTCTTGTTACCTTTTTGCTCTCCAGCAAAGCCTGACTTTCTTTGCTTAGAGAGTTGCTAACCTTTCGGGCATCCGCGAAACTCCATTGAAGACTTTCTGAAAACCCTGTAGTGCTTAGAGCGTTGTCGGAAGATTATCTGCACCTTTTTGAACTCCCTTCGCCTAACCCGGGACAAAGGAAGTTCATGTTGCAACTTACTCTCAGTGGCCATGCACTGTACTGCGTTGTCAGAGCGACTCATATGCTTCAACAACTGCACCCTGACCTGCCAAGGATTCAGTATGTTCTCGGCAGCGCCCGACATGCAGGGTCAGATGAAGCCACGTACTTCCTGATCATGTTGAAAGTGCTGGCAAGCGAAGGTTTTGATAGAGATGAGGTTTTATCCCACTTTCACGACCTTTTCACTCGACAACGTCTTGCTCACTGTAGAAGCGTCATCAGTGTCGATGGTCTTCTCTTCGATTGGGGTCAACTCGAACTATGTTTTATGCCCCCAGGTTTGGACTACAAGTTCACTTGTCTTTCCAACGGAGCTTGTGCGATGAGTAACAGGATCCGCAAATCTCATTTGCCATCTCTAGGTACAGACGAGGATTATGATATGATCAATATCTGCCTTTCTTGCCGTCTCGACACCGAGCTTGGTTGGTTTCTGGCGCACTTCCCCTTCTTCGACCTTGATTTCCTATTGTAAAGGCCTAAAGGCCCTTTTTTGTAATATGTCGTAAGAATTCGGATTACATAATCCGGAAATCATGGGATGCGTACGGATTATGTAATCCGAACTGTGTCAAGGCGTTTTGGACAAAGGTTTTAAGAAAGGTTTCAAAAAGTATTCAAAGATTATGTAATCCGTATTATTTTTGTTCGTATATTTGTATTTCTATTTGCATTTATTTTATGAATTTAGAATCTAAATAATATAAAATAAATCAAAGTGTAAGCAAAGTGTGAAAATTCTGGTAAAAATGTGTTCCAAATTATAGAATCCGAAAATTTCTGGAAAATTAATTATCTAGATTATGTAATCCAAATTAAGGGTATGTTTAGAAAAAATAGGATGCGCGAGGAAATGAATAGAGTGGAAAAAAATAATAAGAATTATGCTCTTTACCCAACACATTTTGCTCGTGCCCAACTGAAATACCGAAAATACTACTGCGTGAGTTAACTCATGCAGGTGTTAAATCTACGCAACTTAACTCACGTTGCATGAGTTAAGTCACACAGAAAAAATACACTGAACCTCAACACGAGTTAACTCACGCTAGTTTTCTTTCTTATTTTGTCTATGAAGACACACTACAATTCCACATGCTGCAACAATTATATAAATGCATGACTTGTTTTCTTTCTTATTGGTGGAGCACATCTTGTCTTCTACTTTCCACGTGTTGCAACAATTATATATGTCTAAGTCTTTATGTTTGTCCAATTATTATGACAGTGACACATGGCTTTGTTTGTCCAAAGCATATGAACAACAGTTGGAACGAATGATATGTGCAAAAAATATTAACTCACATATCCACTTTTGTACATTTCAGATGAGTTATATATACACTTTTGAAATTTGAAAACTAGCATAAGTTAACTCATGAGGCGTGAGTTAAGTCACGGAGAGGTATTTTTGATATTTCAGTTGGGCGCGAGCAAAATGTGTTGGGTAAAGAGCAGAATTCAAAACGTAATACTCAAAAGGAAGGAATATGAATCCTGCTCTTCTCCCAACAAGTTTTGCTCCCACCCACCAAAATACCCCTACATGAGTTAACTAACGCATGTGCTAATTTCTGCCTTAGTTAACTCACGCAGCGTGCCTTAAGTCACGCAAGAGTAAGTATATTCGTGAGTTAACTCGCGCAGCAATTAGCACCTGCGTGTGTTAAACTGATTTGATTAATACACAACTTTATTCAAATTTATTCAATATGCAATTTATTTAATTAGTCTTTATTAGAATTTATTTATTCAATACACAATTTATTTAATTAGTCTTTATTCGAATTATTTAATCAATACACAATTTATTTAATTAGTCTTTATTCGAATTTATTTAATCAATACACAATTTATTTAAATAGTCTTTATTCGAATTTATTTTTACAATAAAGGAACAAAATAATAAATATAAAATGTCATTTTATTAATATAATTCTTATTACATTTACAATGGGGTAAAACTAAATCTGCGAAGAAAAAAAAATCATCAGAAAACCTACCTTTTTTGTGGTAAAACTAAAAGAAATCCACAAGAAAACCAACATTCATGTGGTAAAAAAAAACCGCAAGAAAACAAATCTCTCTCGGGTAAAACTAAATCTGCAAATTTAATTTTACCTTTGGGTAAAACTAAATCTGCTTTGTTTTACCCCAAGAAGACTGCTCACCAATCATTTTTTACCCCAAGATTGACCTCTTTTTACACCTAAATAAAGACTAAAAAAGAAGAAAAATACATCGAAATAAAGATTAAAAAAAGAAAGAAAAGAAAGAGATTCATAGGGGGTAATGATGAGGAGAGTGAGAATGTGAGATGGTGTGAAGAAATGGAGAAGTTTGGAGGGATATTTATAGGTGGGGATGATAACATATGTTATAACTATCATAAATGTAGTCAAAAAAATGTGTAAAAGTTGTAAAAAAACATGTAGGTTGAAGGTTGAAAAGCTAACCAATGTCCAAAAAACGTGTGTTCTTAAGCTCTAACCAATTGACCAACCTGTGTGAGTTGACTCGCGCACATGCCAGTGATGCATGACTTAAGTCACGCTGAACTCTATTAGATGCGTGAGTTAAGCCACACAACGTAACTTAACTCACACAGAGATATATCTAAAAATTCAGTTGGGCGCGATGATTTTGTGTTGGGCGCGATGATTTTGTGTTGGGAGAAGAGCAAAATTCAAGGAATATACACTCGAGTTTTGCTCTTTACCCAAACGTTTCTGCTCATTCCCAAAGTAAATGTCCAAAATGCCCTTACGTGACTTAAGTCACGCCAGTGTATTATTTACGTGAGTTAAACTACGCTACGTGAGTTAACTCACGCCAGTGTTAATTTACAAATACTGAAGCGTGAGTTAACTCACGCTACATAATATGCAAATTATTTTCGAAATTAAATAATTATTCAAATGGTAATATAAATAATTAATTATTCAAATGGTAATATAAATAATATCAATGTTAATATAAAGTCTCAACAATTGCATAATAAAACCTCATTTTATTAATACTTTGATACAATTACATAATACATAATTTGATACATTTTATTGGAATAGAGTAAATATGCTTCTTTGAGGTAAAAATATACCAACTTAGAAGTAATAGAGGATCAAGGTTGGTGGTAAAAGAGATCAGCCTTCTTGGGGCAAAAAGACATCATCCCTTCGGGGTAAGTGTAAATGTGGTTCTTTTTATACCCAAAAAAGAGTCTTTTTACCCACAGTAAAAAGATTATCGGGATAAAAAGAAGCAAATTTACATTTACCCCAAGGATTGACCTCTTTGTGCCTTAAGTCGGTTGACCTATTTTACCCCATTCCTTGACCCTTTTTTCCCACTAAGTTGACCCCCAAAAAAGCTAAAAAAAAAACTAAAAATATGAAGGTGAAAGAGTGCGGAGAAGAATGAGAGAATGTGAGGAAATGGTGAAGGTATAAGGAGGTATTTATAGGGGAAAATGGTTGCATAGGTTTTATATGCACTAAATGCAGTCAAAAAACAGTAAAAAAAAACGTGCAAAACTCAATAAAACCAAGGTTGAATAACCGACCAAAGTCCAAAAAACGTGTTCTTGAGTTGTGATCACCGGCCAAACTGGCGTGAGTTAAGTCACGCTACTGTGGCCAGTTGTCACACACTTTTGTTAATTTTTGCATTTGTCTTATAATTGCGTATTTAATTAATAAATTCCAATAAAGTAAATAAATAAATTAGAATAAATTCAGTGTTAATTCGAATAAAAATTGCGTATTCAATAAATTCGAATAAAAGTTACATTATATTACATTCGGGAGTTCAGCGTAAATTTGAATAAAAATTTTGTATTGAATAAATTCAAATAAAAGTTACGTTACATTACATTCAGAAATGTTCCTTCCAACTACAACAATTATCTTACCACTGAATGGGGTAAATTCAAACTTGCTAAACAACAACTCTCAAGCATTCATCCGGAAGTTCTATTGTTTCATTCAAAAGATTAAATTCTTGTTAGTTTGGTTTAGATGATGGTATTCAAGTGCCAAAAGAATGAGGTCCAGTCCTTGACACTTCAATACCTTCATCTAAACCAAACTAACAAAAATTTAATCTTTTGAATGAAACAATAACACTTCTGGGTGAATGCTTGGGAACTATTGTTTAACAAGTTTGAATTACCTCATCCAGAGGAAGATAATTGTTGTAGTTGGAAGGTGCATTCCCTACCTAATCACAATTTTCTGGCGGAATCAGACTGTTGATTATATCTTCAATTGATCTCAGCAACGTTACCCACATATCGATCCACTGGAACATGTTGTGTTCCCAAAACATGCTCTTCACGTTTTCGTCGTTCGTTAATTCCACCCAAGTGAACGATACTCTTCCCTCGTCGAGCGTTGAACGTTTATACCGAACGTAATTCACCCTCCTTGTGTCTCTAGGGTTGACTCCTTGGTTGAATTCATTAAGTTGATCCTTGAGACCTCTTAACGTTACACCAAGGCACCAAACCTTCAACCTCTAAGGTTCTCTGCCGTTGAATTCTGCATGAACGTCGATCCACCCGACAATTATTGCTTCAAATCTACACAATAAGAAATTAAAAATATTCAATGAAAAACTCATTCAAACATTTCATCAAACACTTGGAGTACAAATTATACATAAACCCTAAAAATGATAATTACAACATAAACATGCAAATACCTAAACAATTAAGCAATATAAGTCATTTGCATGTAACATTGTATCATATCTTGCAAAAAAAATCAAAATTTAAACAAACCCTAAATCTAAAAAAATCTAATTTAAGTGTAAAAAATCTAAATAATCATGCAAACATCTAAACATCATAACAATTAAGCATTATAAGTCATTTGCATGTAATATTCTATAATTTCTTGCAAAAAAAATCAAAATTTTAACAATACACTAAACCTAAAAAATTCTAGTTTAAGTGAAAAAATCTATCATACCAACATAATTTAAGTGAAAACTTACTTGTTCTTGTTGTTGGAGTGTTTTTTGATTTGAAGTTGAAGGAATTTTGCGTTGGGGTAATTTGAGAGAGATTTGATTGGAAATGAGGAAATGAGAAAATGAGGTTCTGGCTAGGCTAATAACAGCACGTAGCGTGAGTTAACTCACGCAGCATAACTGAACTTACGCAACACATATTAATCACGCATGGACAATATTGACATATACTTTGGAAACGAGCAAAACAATTTGGGTAAAGAGGAAGATTCTATCCATTCTATTTGAAGCCCAAAATACATAGGCCCACCATTTCCTGATATAAGGCTAATCTCATTAAAAAAAACAAAAATACATCCCAAAACTAACCACTGACATAGACGTGCTATGCCAAGAAAATGAAATGCAGACGCTGCCACCTTTCTATTGCATGAGAAACAAGATCTCTGAAATCAAGTCGCCCGAAAACGCACCGGAATTTGTAATCAGCCGTCGGAATACGCGCACGTGCAGGTTTTCTCACTTTCTTTTTCTTGATTTTCGGATTTTCCTACTCTTGTAGCGCGTGAGAATGGATTCCAGCACGATTCGCCGTCGCGATTGCCGCAACTGCAAAAGTGAACTGAGTTGTAGCAGATCTCTGCAAAAGTGAATTGCGTTGCAGTAGATCTCAGTCTCACCTTGCGTGGTGATTTAGAGGTGTTCATGGATCTTAGATCTGGATTTAATACTTTAAGGTGTGTCGAGATCTGGATTTTAGGGTGTGTTTGGATGAAGAGTTTAAGAAGGGAATAGAATGGAGGGCTCACTTTTATTTTTTAAGCTACGAACAATATAAAATGTTTTTTTATAATGTGTAATTTAAAAAAGAAAAGTGAGTCCTCCCCTCCTAAACCTTCCATCAAAACACACCTTTGAATCGGAGAATCCTCCATCCAAACACACCTTTAAAGCGGAGAATGAATCGTGTTTTCGGTTTGAGATCCACTATCTTTAAGATAGTATCTACATTCTATCTATTGTTCTTTTTGGTTTTATTTATCATTTCTCTTTCATCTTCTTTCTTATACAACAAAAAAAAAATATAAAATAGTTGAATTTTCTGTCACCAAAGTCGCTCATTCTTTTCAATTGTTCGAGGTTAGATTCGTACATTGAGATTCATTTTTGTACTTGAATATTTAGTTTTTAATCTATTATTTATTGGTTTCTATTTTTAAATATTTTAATAATATTTCTTAATTTAAGACTTGATTGTACTTTTGTAACAAAAAAACAACTTGATTGTACTTTTGTCTTTTTCTATTTTCACACTTAAGATTGTATTTGTAAAAGTTTCATACAAGTGTTGGACATCGCGAGGTGAGAGTTGCCCTCACTCATAAGCACATGTTCATGTGAGCTCTTCTCTGATTTAAGACTCTTTAACACTCCCCATTCACGCTCAATACTATTGGATTTGGTGCATCGATATCAATGGTAGGTGACCCAATAGCGGAAAATTCAAAGCATGTGGCTTAATGGATAGGGGAGGCTTTGATATTATATTAGAATTCGTGGTTGCGCTTAACAAATCCCTACAAAACTGGTTTGTGAGATTAGAAATACCCCTATTCTTTAACATATTGTCATGTCATCTCTTATTTGATGAGAGACTTTAACACACGCCCCCACGCCTAGGAATGAACATCTGGAGCGTGAATATAAATGGTGGGTGACCCGATATCGAAAATCCGATAGCAGATGACTCAATGGATCTTGAAGGATACTCTGATACCATATTATAAATTATGGTTGGGCCTAACACATCTCACAAAACCGGCTTGCATGGTTGTCATAATCAGGATCCCACTAAAGATCGTTGGGGTATAGAAAAAGCGTTGATCGTAGGATCGCAACAAGGATTGTAAGATCCCACATAATAGAAAATAATTACAGTTTTGGCCCCTTAAGTATCACAATCTTTCACTTTTGGCCCCCTGTAAAAATCAAAAACAAATCCCACATCACTTAGGGTCCGTTTGGTTCGAGAATTAGGAGGGGAGGGGAGAAATTTTAACGGAGGGGAGGGGAGGAGATATTTTAATTAAAAGTGTGTTTGGTTCAAAGGGGAGGGGAGAAATTTTAAAATTATTTTACTGTTTTACCCTTAAACTTAATTAAATAAGGATAATAAAGTAACGAAACAATAACGATGTAATCTATAACAGCACGATGTAGACGATGGAATAATGAATTAGTAATAGGGTTTTACAATGAGTAATAAAAGTTGTTATAAGATAATATAACCTATAACCTCCTAATAATAGTAAAAGTTGTTTCAAGGATAATATAACATAACAATAATAAATGTTGTTACAAGGATAATATTGAGATTTTAAATTAATATAAGAATAATTTTGACAGTGCAATAAAATTTGCTCCCATCCCTTTCTAAAAATTGAATCAAACACTTTAAATTAAAAATCTCTCCTCCCCTCCCCTCCAAAACTCTCGAACCAAACGAACCCTTAAAGTGAGGTGTCATGTGTGACTTTCTATTTTCTTAGGGGTTTTCTTAGGGGGCAAAATCGCAAGATTGTGATACTTAGGGGGTCAAAACTGCAGTTAAGCCTAATAAATAAAGTGATTTGGGTGTCACGTATGCATTGACGTAGTCAAAATTGGTTCGGGGCCAAAAGTGCAAAAGGGGGTAAACTTAGGGGGTTGATTAATTATTATTTTTTATAGGGGGTTAAAATCGCAAGATTATGATACTTAAGGGGCCGAAATTGCAATTAAGCTTAGAAAAATTGCACAATGAACTAGTTAAGAAATGAAAGATGAGAGGGAATTTAACCTTTGAATCATTGAAGGATTACAATTTCAGAGAAGATGAGAAAAATTCCCAATTTCTTAACCTAATGATTCAATTAAACACCAAGTCCAAAAAAAAACGAAATTAATGTTAGATTATGACCTTTTAGGGTAAAAATGGTTCGAATTCTAACCAAATCAGGTCGAAAGCGAGATAGACAATCTGGTCCAAAATGGTTCGGTTCGAACCAACTGGTTCCTAAAAATGGGTCAAACCTCTTCTCTGATGCCGAAAACTCGACGATTTCGTGAGTCTCTGCTTCTCCTCGGCACGCCGCTAGATCCATCGTGATCTCCGATCTTAAAACCGCTTCAGATCAGTGGAGGCAGGATGAATCACAAGATCGTACGATCTCGAGATGTAGACCGCGATCTCGACAACCATGTCGGCTTGTGAAGTGAGGATTGCCCTCCTTGTAAACACATGTTCAGAGCATCTTTTATCTGATGTGAGACTACACACCCTTCACGTCCGTCACCGATACTAAATGATAGATGGTCCGATAGAGAAAATCTAGTAGCAGAGAGCCCAATGGATCTTGGAGGAGGCTCTGATAATACATTAGAATCTGTAGTTGGCTTAACACAATCCCACAAAATCGGCTTGTGAGGTGAGGATTGTCCCCACTTATAAACACATGTTTAGACCATCTCTTATCCGATGTGAGGCTCTTTAACAAACACGTGCTTTCATATTTTTATAAGCTTTATTTGTGAAAAACCTTTGAATGACTTATTTTACCCATTAGGTATTTGAACATAACTATCACATGAAATGTCTCTCAATTTGCAACTTTTTTTTGCTTGTTCACTAGTCGATACAGCTTGGTCTAAGTCACTTTTCCTCGGTTAGAGCTCTTAAAATTGTTGTATAACACTTCCCTTGTGTATTTAGGTTTTGTATTGGCAAAGTGAAAGTTTGGAAGTGCCTTTGTTGAAAATGTCTGACCTTCCATTTCAAGTTGGGGAAACGATCGAGTCAAAAACATTTATAACTGGTTATCGTGGTGCATGGTTCAGGTGCAAGGTATACATTATGTCATCCTTGATTTTTTTTTTCTTTCAGTGTAAGAGTATTGATTACGTATCAGATTCTTTTGTTAAATGTGCATTTAAGTTAAAGTATTGATTGTTTTCTTGTGGGTTTGTTGTTCTTTATATCAATTTGATCATTCATGTTTTAAGCATACTAATGTACATTTCAATAATGTCATAATAGTGTTTCTATATGATAGTTGTTACGATTAGGAGCTAGGAGGTTAGTTATGGAATTTTCTTGCAAATATAAGATAACACTGCCTTTAACAAACTTATGGATCCAACCCTTCTTTGGATAGCCATGGCAGAAACTTGATGACACCAAGCTGTTTTATTAAATATAATAAAATATACTCATCAAAAGTTTAGTTTTTTATAAACATCGAGTACTTGTATATTTGGTGATGGTCGAGACCAATTGATAAGTGCTGCCATGACTGAGTTTTCATTTTAACATGCTGAGGTTGGAGTTGCCAGCATTAGTTTTCTACTTCCATCTCTTCTAATCTCTGAAAAACAATTCTCGAATTTTTGAAGAGATTTAGTTCCAAGGATTCTCCCACGCGCCTCATCGATTTCTTTGTTGTCCCATTAAGAATGTCTAGAGCACGTCCTTCTCAACTAGTCCTTTGTATTTCTTCATATTTTTGGGGCACTTCCACTCTTTGTCCTCATACATGTCCAGCTGCTGCCAGTGCCGATTGAGGGTGTTGACATACTCAGACTGTGAACTGTCCTGTCACACGTCATGAATGGAGCCAATTGTTATTTGAAAAAATTGCAGAGGTATTGTCCATATTTGAGTGGGTTTCCTCCAGTGTCCCACATCTCTTGGTCTGCGTTGCAGTACATTAAGTTATCTCCAATTTCATTGGTCATGGTGTTGAGGAGCCATGACATCACCAGGCTACCATTTTTGCTGCTCATGGTCACCTTTCTCTGGTTACTTGGAGTCCCGTGTGATTTATCCTTCCTTTCCTATTCTCTATAGAGAGATTGGAACTGATATTTCCTACTGTAGCAAGTTTTGCCATCTAGTTTGTCGCCGATGATTGGGAGAACCGAATGCCCGACTGAGTTGGTCTCTGTTTTAGGTGTGGGCTCTGACTTTTCACTCTCCATGATTGGTCTGTTTGCCAATGGTTTAGATTGCGGTCTGATACCAAGCGGACAAATGATTTTCATCCATTTTCAATAGTCACAAAGGGTGGATAGATAGGCGAAACAAAACTGAGTCTTTAAATCAATCTAATCATTTAACAAGGGGTCATAAAATCCTTATGTATTTGCTAAAACTGAGAAAAATACAATTGATCCTATTGAAACCACTAATTAATGCCAAGTTGTACATGTGGATCAAATGATCCTGATTTATTTTAAAGAGAGAAAAGTCATATTTTTCCTCCAATATTCAGTCATCAACACAACATCTTCTGCATTTTAAGTTTGATCAAACAAACTTGATTATTGTCAAAAATAGTTCTTGTGGAATTCTTCAGCATTCTGTTAATCTGTTGCATGCATCAATTTGATACTCATTTATGCTATTGGTCTTTTCCAAAACATATTTTTGTTGGGTTTCTCAAGTATTGTCTGTCATTTTATATGGACATGTTTATAAATTTAAAATTTCACATTTGATGGCTTTATTTGATATCATTCTTTCAGGTTGTAAAGATTGGCAAGAAAGATGGTGTGGCATCCTATTCTTTGGCGTATCCTGACTACCCTGATCAAAGTATGTTCTTGCTTCATGTTTTAAGTAAAACTAGAGTTTATTAACTTGTTGAGTAAGATATTAGAAAGTCCACACACAGTTTGGTTCCCTAATGCATTTGGTCCACTGAACATTTCATTTTTAACTTGGTGTAGTACATTGGGTTAACGGTCAACTACAAAGTTTGTTGTTCTTTCATTGACGAGAAAACGTATTATTGTTTGAGATTTTTCCACAATCATATGACACATTTTTTCTTTCGACCCAAGTAAAGAATTTAGAGTAAATCATCAAGTTAATCTCTGAAGTTAATGTGGTGAGACATTAGTTTTTTTTGTGGGTTTACTCTTTATTAAGACAAATATTAGGCATAGAGAGAGGACGAGCTGTCAAAAGTAGGGTATGAACTTAAAGATCTTGAAAGAAACAATGAACTCGACAACTCCATTATTATTCTTTTTTTGCATTAATGCTAAAGAATCCCACCTTTTCCACGAATCTCTGAACTGATTCAAGATGACAAGGGAAAAGGGTGGAATCTTTTGGGAAAGAAGACCAAGGGAGATGGAATCCCGCATAAATATGGTGGAGCATTAAAATATTCTGGAAGGTGACCGCCAGACTTGGATCAAATTTTTTTTAGGTCAAGGCTAAATTTGATGGGCTTGATGAAATCAAGATGTAACTGGGAAGAATGAATAGGCTTGGTATTACTTTTGGTCATCTAATAATGAATAGACAAGGATTGAGACTGAAGGAAGGACCTGTCTGCAAGTTCTTGATGGAATTAAGAAGAAAATAGAAAATGGTAATGGGTTGGATTGTGGTAGCAAGACACATTCAGCAAAGATGGGTGATAGGACAAGACCATTGGGTTGAGACTTGTAAAATCTCTCCGGGGTGTAGTAGAGGAAGTCGCCAAAAATGCAAAAACCAAACACAAATATGATAATAACCCATTTGTCGAGATCAAGGTTGAAGTCAAAGGTGGAGATGTAGCAACACTCTAATCAAAATCTAGAGTTGGTTGACATAGCCAAAAAAGGAGAAAAACAATAATCATCATCAAAATTGCCCCACCCGAAGTTGTTCTTAGTGGTGGATGGAACATTATAGACATGGGAAACTTGGTGAGTTCAAACTTTCTGGCTGAGCCTGAAGTGCTGAACTCAGATGCATGTAGAGCATAACAAAAGAGGGAAGGTAGAAATAAGGTGTAGTTGCTTCCATGGAGATCTGGTCGATTGTAACCTGCCCACCGCCATTTAGACCTTATTGGCTGCACCTAATTTGATGTTAACATTTTGTTGATGAAAAAGGGTTTTGCCAAACGTGATTCAAGGGTAGACTTCGTCAGATCTAACACAAGGCATATCTAGCCTTAACACAAATTCTTACCATGATCCCATTTGCCTCAGGGTATAATAACCCCTAAACCTGCTGTCCGGTTTGTGGACAATGTTCATAGTCAAGATGACCCTGCTGCAATGATGTGTGGAAAAGATTGGGTATGACCGGCAACCATTTTGGTGTGGTAAATGTAGCAGTGAAAACCATGTTGATGGGACCTAGGAGAGCTTTTTCACCCGTCACCCATTTTTGGCTTGTCACGGTCAAAAGTAGCAGGAGTTCAGAGGGAAGAGGTCTGGTTTTCCAATGATATTAAACAATCCAATGTATATGAAACAAACAGAAGTTTATCATATTGCAACATCATTGACATAGTTAAATTTTGAAGGGGATGGTATTGTTATGGTAAAGAACAACGGTGAGCTAAAGTAGCTGGGATCTGTTAGGTGAGTGAGTTACCCAACAGAAATATTTTGATAAATAAATAGGGGATGGTACATTGGTAGATGGAGAAATTCATTCTGTACATTGGATAACAGTTGTGAAAGCAGTAATCCTTTGTGAAGGGGAAATACTTTGTAGATAGACCTCTATCTTTCACAAAGGGGAAACCCTTGGTTGAAACATGATTAGGAGTGGAAATGTATGTTGAAACATGGTTGAGGAAATCTTGGATGGTATACTATCTTAGTGAGTGTATGAATATATCAGTTCAAATAGCTTCAGTTTATTTTTTCTTTTCCCTTCTAGAATATCTGTCTGCGTGGCAGATTATGTTGGAAGCAGTTTCCGCTACTCAGAGTGAGTTACAGAGTTAGTTGCAAGGGCGTATGATAACCCCTCTGTTCGTGTAGGATATGAATCCTATATAAGTCTTTGTATTCTGTATTTCTAAGATCAAGAAATCACAATATGTTTTTTCAATTCACTTTCCCTTTTCTACTAGTGAGCGAGGGTTTGTTGGAACAAAAATGGGTCATAGCAAGCTTCAATACAACCATGAAGTTAGAGAGTATGATGGAATTGTGTCTAGAGTGGACTGCATAAGAGCAGTGTAATTATACTAGTGAGTTATTATATGGCTCATTATAAAGAGTAAGCATTCACTAAATTACTCTGTTGTTTGAGCATAATAGCAGTGCAATTATACTAGTGAGTTGTGAAACTATATGGCTCATTATAAAGAGTAATCATCCCCTAAGTTATTCCTTTGTTTGAGCATTAATTGACTTCATACATATATTTTTATTATGAAGATATTTTTCACAAGGTTAAAAGACTCGTGATACTTTTCATACAAGTTTATCTTTGTCTTTTAAAAATTCTGTAGTTATATCCCCATGAAAATTAGAGAATTATCATACAAATTGCAATGATAACAAATAATTTGAAGTTGGTAACTGGTTATACATACTTCTTGTCTGTAGATATAAGTAAAATCAAGGTGTATCAAATTCCCTCTCATATTACCAAGTCAAAGGCATCCAAAAAGGAATTGATGGTGCGACCTCCCTTTCCTACCATCTATCGTGAAAGTGAAAAGCTTGATGTCAATGCCTTCTCAGAAGTGATAGTTATTGTTGATGACGAATGGAAGGTTGGGGATTTGGTAGATTGGTTTGCTGATGGTTGCTATTGGTGTGGAAAAGTGACTGAAGTATTTGGAAATGATAAAGTTCAGGTTTGTTGCCTATTTATATTGGACACCTGATTTTGGAATTTTGATGAGTTAAAAGTATTTTTTTTTAAGTCCTATTGTATTTAGACAATGATTTTACTTTTTAATTCGTCGAATCCTATAATCTTTTTAATTATGGCTTAATATTCCATTGTGTAAAATCTATCAAACCATGGGAAATTGTTGGTTCAAGCTCTTTGGTTGTGGTTGCAAGTTGCAACAATGGGAAGAAATTCGTCGCAACAATGGGTAAGTAGTGTAGCCCTGTGATCTTTGCCCAAATTGGTAGACATAATTATAAATATCTAACAAGCGATGACACACATTCCTAAATCTCATCTTCCTAGACCACCCAGGATAATCAATAATAACTTAGGTTTGGGACAATGTGATCTTTGTAGTTCTTTCCAGTAATCCAGAACTGGGTGTCGGAACCCTAGGTATCATAGTTTCTCTCATTCACAATGTTCACGAGGAAGCTAACAATCAGTTGATAAGAGAGATAAATAGCACCAAACGAGGGCTGCTTGCCACCAGGATGGATACCGAAAGAGGAGGCTCCAAGCTTCCAACAACCTCATAGTAGTAGATAAATGGGAGGTGAATACACCTTCATGAGTCCCTCTTTCGTAAGGAGGAAAACAGAGAATGGTGGCGGCTTTGTTTAGAAGCAAATAGAGAAACACAGATTTCATAAAATATTTCACTAGTAGGGAGTAGTTCTTGTTGAACGCAGGGAGTAGTTCTTGTTGAACGCCAATTAAGGTTGCCTTTTGTAGATACTGTTTTTAGAAGAAGAGCGAAGCTTTTGGAATCTGTGTGTCTAAACTACTCAGCAGGGCCATATTACCAAGACTCCAGACAAGCTATAAGTACAATGATTTAGGACTACTCTAATTAGTGTAATTATGTGATATTATAAATTTTTAGTTATCCTATTTCTTTCTGCAAATTTCTAGCCCAGCAAACTAGCGCAGTTTGCATCATAATCTAGTTATTGACTATAACTTTTGGCAACCAGCCTTGCTTTGTTTCCTACCATTACGCTATTTTATTAAGTTTATTTTGAAAATCCAATTTGATGCTAATTATTCAATGGTTGTTAGTTCTTGGAACATGTTCCAATTTTGATTATTTTTATATCGATTTCACTTTACTCACATTGTGAAAGATCAAATGTTCATTAAGCATAGCCGCATGAATGTTTCTGGGTTTAACATGAGAAACAAAGGCCATGTTATTACACACATTACTACGAGTTTGTATTTACTTGAGATATATCACTTGTAGCTTTGTCAAGTGGTTGGGGTTCTGTTTGCAGGTCTTTGTGGTTAGATTTCTTGTTGGTTGTTGTCTCTTACTTTTATTCTTCAATTTTCAATGCTTTTGCTGAGTTCTCCAAGTGGTTTTTCCAAATTTATCAAATGAAGATCAGTTTATGATTAGATTTCTTTTATTTCTTGCCCCACTATTGTTTTCACTGCCTGCTACTGAGATGCATTATCATATAAGAACTTTTTACATATAATCCTTGCTTCCTCTAGGATTGGGCATGTCTGACACACGTCAATGTCCAACTCTCGTATGACACTTGTATGACATGTGTCGGACAACTAAGACAAGTCTCCCAAAAAAATTGTTCTTTTTTTTGCTTCGACACTCTTCGGAACGGTGTGTGACACACGTGTCGGACAACTAAGACGAGTGTCCCAAAAAATTATATTTTTCTTTGGTTCGACACTTCTTGAACACATCTCAGACAAATCTACAAAGGTTTAAAATGCGTTGAGACAATGTTCATCAATGAGAGGTTAAAGACATTAAATTTGATTACAACATTTTTAGCTTTTTACTTGGTGGATAGATAAATAAAGGACAAATACTACTGTCTCTTGTTGTAGAACTTTCTTTAATGAAAAAATTGTTCAATTTAGATGCACATTATGTATTTTGATTCTCAATTTAGATCTTTTTAAATATTAATATTTTATTTAATTATAATATATTTATATATATATATAATGGTGTCTGTGTCCTATGATTTTACATTATGTGTCACGTCAGATGTCTGCATTGGAGTTTGTGCTTCAGAGTTTTAAGTAATGCTTTGTAATCAAGTTGTAATGCCACCACCTGAGAATATGGATTTTAAAAAAATATAAAAACAAGTTAATTCCTTTTTCATGCAAGAGGCTATAGTTTCTTTGACTATGAATCATATAGACAGATTCATTACTTTCTTGCTTCATTTAGTAGTTATGGTTTTATTTTGTTGCTGATTTTACCAAGATTTGGGAAAATGATTACAAAGTTGTCTTTCTAGATTGATTTGCTACCACCTCCGCTGGGTGAAGGGGCATCGTATGAAGCTTTAACCAAGGACCTGCGCCCTTCTTTAGACTGGAGCCCGGAGAAAGGTTGGACTTTGTGTATGCCTACGGTGTGTATTTATAATTATAATCCTTTAATTTGACTTATCTTTCTAATTTTGATTTAGCTTCCCATATGCATTTGTTTTGTTCTTTTTATATCTCTCATTCTCTCTTCCTTTCCGATCACATCTCTGATTTTCTTTCCCATTTCTTTATTTTCTTTTCTATTTCAATTTCTTTGTTCTACACCACTTGCACCCCAATGGGTGAGAAAATCTTTCCAAATTCTTCAGTGTGTAATTAAACACGAATCCATCACTTGTCTCCCATCCCTTTTCGTTATAAAAAAGATTCTTTTCTCTAAATCTTTATCCATATTCTTTGGTGTGTTAGACTCAGATTCCATCACATGTTTCATCTCTTTTCCTTTTCCACAACTGCAAGAATCTTTACCTAAACAATATCGTAAGTGGTGTCGACTAATCTTGCAAAACTTCAATCCTTGCCGGAGGCATTTAACCATAAAAGCACCCATGATGTGTCAACCAAAGTATGCTAGTTAGTCTCTATGCTTGACTTTGCAACGACCTATAATAAATCAAACATTTGGAATGAAATTAGGAATAAAATGCTTACCTTTAAAGACGAGCAATGGGCAAGTCATAAGAGGACACGAGAAGTGAAGTGGGTAAAAGCTGATTAACCTGGACCAACAAGAATTGTCGTTAGATCACTTGATGTCTACTTTCACAAGTAGTATGAAACCGACGTATTGGAGGAATAGTAGTTTTTGGTTCAAGAGAGTTATTGGAAAGTTATGGAGTAGTAGTGTTGAGATCCTACAACTACTAGACATAAGGCTTGACTATTCCTTAGAAGACTGATGGCTCCATCACTCTCTCAGCAAGTATATCTGAGATTTGTTAGCCAAAACAAATATGGCAGAAGCAAAACCCATCTCATCATCCATGATTTATAGGTCGTAAACTGTCCATCGAGAAGTGGTTCTAATTTTCTCCCCGAGGCCTCTTATTTACATCAGTGGTAGGTGCCGTGCAGTTTCTCAGTCAACAAAGTTTTGTCACTACATGTCCCAGCTTCTTAATCACGCTGGATGGTGGCAAAGATTGTAAATTGAATCCTAAGTTGTCTTATGGGGAATATTTCTTGGGGCCTGCATCCCCAGTCTCCATTAAAGTGTATTATGATGCTGATTGGGCGTCTGGTCCTGATGATAGAGGGTCCACTTCTAGTGCTCATTTCTATAGTGGTTCTAATTTAGTCTCCTTGTGGGCCAGAGAATAGGCATTGGTTGATCCAGCACAAATGTTGAAAATCGCAGCTTAGCTCTTGTTACTGCTGAACTAACTCAAGTTTGGTGTCAAGCATATTGTTCCTCAACTCTTCAGTAGCATAAGTACGTTTCTCTAGCTCTCAACCTAGTCTTCCATGCTCGCAAAAAGCACAAAGCACACGGAGCTAGATTTGTTTTTTGTAAGAGAGAAATAAGGCTCAAGGTTCTGCATGTTCCTGCCACAGGCCTTACAAAGACGCCCTGTTTTCTTCCAGATTCGATGCTCTGCATTCCAAGCTCAGCTTGTGTTACTCTTTCTTCTCCCTTGGAAAGCATCGTAATCCTTGTTTTAACTAATTGCTTGTCTTTACACTGTTTATGGTGCTTATGCTCTACAAGTTTGTTTAGGTAATTAAGATCATTTACACATTACAGTTTGAATGATCAATGCTTCATTTTCTTGCAAAATTTGCAGGAGGAAGGATGCAGGTGTCCTGCTCGGATAATGAATCCAGCAAGTTCAGGTAAAACACTATTACAATATACTGTTTTGATTTCTTTTGTTTGAGTGGCATATTTTTTACCATGTGTTCTTTTCTAATTTCAAACGGTGTAGATAGCAATCCTTTAGGAAGAATGTTTATGTTTTATTGATTTACAGATCTGCGTTATTTCCCCTTTATAGTACAGATTTTCCTCGTTATTTTTCACTATTAATTTAAGTGTATAAAATGTAGCCATCTATGTACGCTTGAGACAAGCAAATATTTACTGAGCTAAGTAATCGGCACAATCTTTTATATATTATACAAGATTTACAATTTAATATTGGAAGCGTCATAAATTAGGAAACTAATTATTAGTTATATATATAAAAATAAAGGCAAAATTTATACGGTAAAAATATATTATATTATCTCTTCATAGGAGATAATTTCCAACATTCTCCCTCAACCCTAAATATTAGTGATTCCATACCATTGGGGTTAAAAACTAAAGAAAAGGTAAATGGACTTTTTTGTTATATTGAATCTTAATTCTTGATCTTGAAATATCAAGTTACAAGAATTTATGTGAAAGCTATCCTACAGTCAAAGGTGTTAACCTACATCCTCTGAAACTGGCTCAAAACTGTTACGATAGTTTGTGCTGATGTGGCAGCTTCTCAAAACTAACTGTGTATGTTGCATTTACAAGCACAGCTTGATCAAGCTAAAGCTAATATACTTGCACAAATACTCTTAATATATTTAATGAGATTAGAGGACAATTACTGCTTTGGACATGATATTTGGAGGTCGGTGATTGTGGAAATAAACTGACTTTTGTTGCTCGCTTTGCACTTTGTTCTGCTGTTATTTCTTATTATATTTTTGCAAAATTGTCAAATTTTTTACTTATTTTTGCAAAATTGTCAATTTGGTGTTCGCTTTGCATTATTACTCAACATGTTTTTGCAAAATTGTCAATCTAACCTCAAGCTGCTTTGCTATTGCTGGGAATATTGTGAACATAAACACCACTACAGATGGATCAGTAAGCGTTGGTCAGTCTTCATACAGAACCGTGGAAAGGAGAGAGCAACGCAACTCTGTTGGAAACAGTATGGATATTGAGGAGGCTGGCAGTAAAAGTGGAGGAACTAGTATTTCAAGCTCACATATTATGGATGCATCAATTGAGAATTTTGAAAGGACTGCCTCAAACAGTCGATGTAATGATGGCGACTATCCTGCTAAGAAGATGAGAAGCAACCTTAGCCTTTGTCTGAATTCCATGTCTTCGAATACAATGGAATCAGCAATTCTGGACTTGGAAGAACTTGTAAATAAGATTAAATGGTTAAGAGCCGTGTTGAAGTGTGAGGTGCCTTTATCAGGTGCCAAACGCCCATCTTGGGAATTTTTGCAGCATCATGCGTCATGCATATAGTTTTTTTTCCCTCTAACAAATGTAAGACCTCAGTACACAATCTGATGTTGTAGCATACAATGATGTTGTAGATAGTGCCTTGTGTGGTTTTGCCAAAATTGCGGCGAGTCACCATGATTTTGCAAAAGCTACACTATGTTGCTTTTGCAAAATTAACTCACCGTGAATTCAAACATCCACCACATAGAGGTCTCATTTTTGGTTTCAGGCATGTGTATTTTGCCTATTTTATATCATTTGGCTTTTCTGTTCCATATATTCAAAAGTGTTACCCTGATGAGAGTGGCAGAAATTGCCTCTATTTTTGGCATCATGTGCTGTTATACGAAATCTTTATGTAGAGTGTAACTAACAATTAAGAAAGAAAGAAAAATCACCCGTTTAGGCTTAACTAATGGATGAATTTCAGATTGGATTGTATGTTGGATTTAAATAACAAATTTGATGAATGAACACAAATCAAAATGATATTACCTTCAAACTAAGCACGAAATTAAACTCAACATTGTGTACTTTTGGAATTGAGAGACCAAGGAAGTGTTACAAAGTGTACCTAGGGATAAATGAATCTTTAACTTGAGGTGCAATTTTATTTTATATAGTAAGAGCTCTGGTAAATATACTAGACTATAAAGTGTACCTAGGTATGCAAAGAAGCTATTATACTACTGTAATGAGGAATGCTAGCAACACTCACTTTTGAACACTCTCTCTAACACTCACTCTTTTATTGGTTTAAATCATTGTGAGTGTACACTTTGGAAATAGAACCCACACAAAGTGGTGGGA
>Ga0228710_1004998_pt1 | contig 20787 bp, 9 predicted proteins | sample MedpolnodulmetaG_FD_177995 | JGI IMG/M metagenome (GOLD analysis project Ga0228710, IMG submission 177995) | Root nodule microbial communities from Medicago polymorpha collected in Santa Monica, California, United States - pink nodules | ecosystem: Host-associated > Plants > Roots > Nodule... | reverse complement strand
GTCCTATGAAGAACTAATTTCAAATCCATTCCATTACTAAAGGAACAACGTCTGCAGCAATGTTACTGTTATCTTTGTCTTGTTGTAGAGACAAAGATTGCAGAGATGGTGGTTGCAGAGTTCGTGGTCGTACACTTCGTACATTGTCCTTTGTCAACTCTGGTGAAGTAGCTTCTAACGAGATATGCTTCTGATGACCATTGCTTCTGATGACCTTGCTTCTGATGACGTGTCTTCAGGAGCTCTTCTTCAGACCCGTTTCTTCAGATGCAGTTCTTCAGACGCATTCTTCCAGATGCTCTTAGCTTCAAATAAAATTCCTTTGCTCTTGAACTTGTTCAATCAGAATCTTTATGGATAGTACATTGATTATGGAACCTGTACACTTGAACAAATTGTTTAGCATATCCAATTGATGATTTTTAATACCTTGTTATTGTCAAAACTCAATAGGTGACTTGTGAAACACCCTTTGTTCCAACGCCTAAAACTTAAATTAACATAAAAATTGAAATAAAGATCCTTAAAACAATAAAAGACTAATTAAACTAAATAATGGCTAAATAGGCTTTGCATGCACTCGAGAATCACATATAATGGGAGATAAATGCAAGGTAATAACCACATATTTTCCAGTTATCATGGGGTCAAGTCAGTGACCATGAAACAACAAAGACAAAAACAAATGTACCTTTTTTGGTAGATGATGAAGATACAACCATATTGGTTGGTCGATCAAGGATTACTGTATTGAGGGGTTCCATGTGCTGGACCAATTCCTCGCTAGATGAATCTTGGATTAAGAGGACCTGACAATCAAGGATGTGTATTTTTTATTTATTTTAAGTCTTGTCCTTCAAGACAATCCACTAGTTGGAAAATGCATTGGTATTTACAGGAAAGTGAGGGAAAAATCCATTGAATTTTGGTTTCATCAAGAAATTTCAAGTTTATTTCCACGATACGACTAGAAGAGCTAAGACAGATGTATTGGTAAATTCCAAGCTGACGAGTAACACATTGAGGATTATAATATTTTGTCTATGATTATATTGACTCTTGGGTTTTAAGCATGAAAGTGAATCCATGGATGTCAAGACACGCGACGAGTTCTCGTTGATGGTTTCCAGAGAGTTTGGGGGTGGGGCGGGGGTAAAATTTCCCTTCCTGCATCAATGATCAAGGAGGGACTAGTTTTCTACAACATGTTTGGAATCTCATCAACCAATATTTGGGTTAAGTAAGCTAGTTGATCTATCAAATGAAATATGAAGTCCACATCACCTGGATAAGAGGATAGTATTTTTCACTAGTGCTTGGCCCTGAATAGGAATCAAATCGGGAATAAATGATGGGCCCAAAATATGGTCCAGGCTGGAATTTGAGATCATTCAACATCCTCTTAACACTAAACCATTCAGAAGCAAGAGGAAGAGTCCAATATGTGGGTTCAAAAAATAAGGCTTCGGAGGTTATATCGCCTGTAGAAGGGTAAATAACCACATGGTGAGTTTCTTCACGAGGAATTAGATTTCGAGAAGATGAAGTTGTTAGTGTTTCAAGAATATTAAAATATCGTTTGAAGAAGGAGGTATTTATAAAGGATTAAATCATAATGGAACTTGGGCAAATTAAGGAGAAATACACAACAAGGTAACACAACAAGAATTCATGGTTTTAGCAGCATGTATTTGCGGTGGAATAATGCCCACGCAAGCAGCATGTATTTGCGGTGAAAAAACAAAATAAAACATTTGCGGTGGAAAATTGGCGTTTGCAGCGGATTGAGAGTACCACGCAAATGCCTTTCTTAGTCAGCCTGGCTTTTGCGGCAGACATACAGTCCCATGCAAAAATTTTAATTTTGACATTTGCGGTGGATATTGACCGACGCTAAATGTAGGCGGGAAATTTTTTGAATCTCAAATGAGGCTGATGCTATTTATAAATGAGGTTAACCTAATGATTAGGAGAGAATTTTTATTAATTAGTTGAGAAAAATAGGGTCACCATTGGGGTAAGTGAATAAAAATGGATTATTAACTTACCAATCACAAACCGAATGAAATGTCCCTAACGACGTAATATTGACCTTGTTCACTCGCAACGAGTTCAATTACGTCACATCATCTCATCACTCGAAGGAAAATTGATGACACAACACATGAGGGCATTTGTTTACGCCTAAAAATGATTATTATGTTAACCAAAATCAGAAGATAGACGATTAGAGGATATGCAAGTTTCCCCAACCGATTGAAGGTTAGACAAGTGTTGTTTTAAGTAGTTTGAGGGTCAACTAACTCTTTCTCAATTCTAATGACTAGTTCATGGATCTTGAAGACATCAAACTGAATCAAAATTCAACATAACTATACAATGAGGCACGAAACCAACATTCCATGTTAATAATGCCACTAACCCCAACAAACAACGAGTAAGGAGGTACATTTTGTGGAAGGACTACACACTATGGACCTTTTCAACATATCATGCAATGAAGTGGAAAGTTGATAACCGATCGAACATGGGGCGCCACGAACGCCTTAGCGAGGTAAAACTAACACACTACCCGCATAAATAATCGAGTGAGGCTAGACACTGCAAACCACATAATTTCCATTAGTAGGAATGTTTTTTCCTATGAATACTTAATTTGTATCATGTATCAAACACATAATCAGTGAAACATAAGCTATTTTCTCTATTTTATCCCTTTATCATTATGCATTTATCCATATTTATATGCATTTTTTAGTCTAGTAGCAAAAACTCAAAATAGTCGTAAACGTTCTACTGGAGCAGTTAAGGAATCCACAACTAGGTGACATAGTGAGTTCATTCCTCAAAAGTAATCGCTTGAAGAAAGGGAATTAATCACAGTTGAGGACATAAGCTGATTCCTCGACTAATCTCTAGCTCCATCAAACAAATCCAAATAATCTTTGGAGGAACTCATAGTAGAGTGTGACAACATAAGAATTGGATGTGCCTATGTGGATGTTATCCGCTTTTGATTGTTCTCCTTTTCTTTGTGGGGTGGAGGCAAAGCTTGGTTGAAGTCACTTCTATTGAATCAATTGGCAAATACATTTGTCAAAAAATTGTCCCCTCCATAGAAGAATGTCCACATTAGACCTCAAATCATACTTTCCTAAAAAAGAAGGGTAACCACGAATGGAAGTCTCGGATAGAATCAAGGAAATTGTTAGAATCTTTCCCTCACCATAGTCTCCAACAATTCCTAGGGAATGCATTGAGGTTAACACGTTGACCATGTTGGACCAAGTGATTCACCAAGTTCATGTGGATCTCTGTTAGCCATGTCGATATTTTTGTAATCGAGGTTGACGTTAGAGGGTTTTTTTTTTTTTTTAAAAGAGTGTTTTGGAACAATTTACGATTTTAGTTTAAATCGGTTTGAATTTGAACACTTCTACCGATCATTGTATCATAAGCTTATAGTTTATTTGCCAATCTTCTAATTTATTAGCATTAGAGCTTATAACTCATCGTTTTTTCTTCAAGATTTACCTTTATTATTTTTATCTGAAAAATTACATAAAATATGCAAAAAAAAATTAACATTCTATAATGAAACATATGAAGTAATAATTTTATAGATTAAATTAATGCAATACATAAGGAAAAAACCAACAAGAAATATATTATAATGCAATACATTTTTTTTGGTTACAAAGCTAATCTTAATGCAGTACATAATCCAAATAAAAGAATAAATAAGTATGAAAATTAACTTTTGCGGTATGGTCCAATTTGTTTTGATTTTGAAAAAGTGATCGAAATTCAAACCAATCCGAGCGGTTTCTACAAAACAACATCCAAACGCATCTAAACATATTAATTATTTTTTTGTTGTTGCAGTTTTTAGATCAGTTTACAATTTTAGTTTAAATCGGTTTGAATTTGAACACCTCTACCGATCATTGTATCATAAGCTTATAGTTTATTTGCCAATCTTCTAGTCTATTAGCATTAGAGCTTATAACTCATTGTTTTTTCTTCAAGATTTACCTTTATTATTTTTATCTGAAATCCATTTTGATGATTTTTTTTTTAGAGGCACATCAAATTTTGATATGCGAATAAAATTAATAATTATTCTTGTGAAAACGACAGCACTTACTTTTTTTGTCAAAAAAAATAATTTGGTACACTTTAAAAATTGTTAACAACTATACCAAATTTATCTGGCGTCTCTTTCTGAATAGACTTGCTACAAACACTACTAAAAAAACAAAAATTAGTGAGGGGTATTTAGTGAGGGAAAACGTGAAATCCCTCTCTAATTGCGTCACTAAATTTTGCGACCAAGGAATTTATGAGGAATTTCATTTTTTCCGTAACTAATTTCCCTCGCTAATTTTTCTTTTTCTAGTAGTGAAAGGACAACTCGCACAAAAGGAACGTTCTTGATGTTTCCCTTGTTTCTTGTGCGGCCTTGTGTGGTAAGGAGGAGGCAAGGGACTATTTGTATTTTAAGTGCGACCACTGCGGTCGGTTGTGGCTCTTGATCTCGCATTGGCTTGGTATTGTTATGGTTCTACTTGGAGATTTAAATATACATGCTAACCAGTTTTGTGCTCTTGGAGGCTTCTCAAAAAACTCTAGGACAACTTTTACTATTATTTGGACTTCGGTCTTATTTGTTATATGGAAAGATCGCAACAGGAGAATTTTTCAAAATCACATTGACCAGCTTGCAACTCTTCTTGAAAGGGTTAAACGCCAAACTTATTGGTGGTTGAAAACGAACTTCGTCATGTTCGATTTTGACTATCCCTTTTGGAGGCAGAATCCCTTATGTTGTTTACAGGCTGTTGTGCGATGTCTGTTTTTGTTTCTTTGACTGTTTCTAGCTTTACTGTATTGTAATTAACACTTTTCAGTTTCCTCTGACACGTCTTGTGCGTGAGGGACTGATTGTTTTTCTTTAATATATTTCGCTTAGTTCTTAAAAAAAAAACACTATACCAAATTGATCCATCTAAAAAACGAAAATATCAATTCAACTGTATAATCAAGTAATAAAAAATTTCAACGATTCATTAAAAATACACTTAGTTGTTGATGTACAATTTGCTAGCTGGTATTTCAGGCCAGCTCTCCAATTTTCTCTCAATTTTTCTGATGAAAGCAATCAAATAAATAGTACTATAGCACTTACATAGTTGTTGAAGAAGATTATCATCATTATTAAAACTATACAGGTTCATAAAATTTATTTAATCCATAAGTATACCTATCTAAATATGAGTATATAAATAATCGATGCTGAAACATAACTGTACATCTGCATGTCCTTGCCTCTTCATTTACAACCATTATCATCAATCGACTTGCTTTAAAAGTGATGTTAATGTTTTATAACTTATAAGTCATTTTCAACACAGCGGAATAAATAATCTTATTCACTCATATGTATATATATAGGGATGACAATGGGAACATATGAGAAATTACTTCAATACTTGAAATCTTAGGTAACTCGTATTTGTACTTAGTTTAACTAAAATAAATTGATAAATAACAAATCAACATTTCTTGTCAAAAAAACATTGTAATGTTTGTGACTCTATTTTTCAATTATTCAAATATTTGTACTAAATTGATATTAAGTACATTTCTTTGTAACATCCTCTATTCCCTTTGATCATTAAGTAATGAGTAACACTTTTCACTGACTGCGCTCTACCAACAAATAGACAATAAAAACATTTTCCACGCAGTTAATTTAGATTTGATTTTATCTGCAATAGGAATGAGATGAATAGACCTAGACTTGCTCTTAAAAATAAGAGAGAAAGTGAAATATAATTAAGGACAATCTTTATTTATGAATTGAAAACAACTTAGAGACTACGCTTCGAAGACAATGTTGTATAGTATAAGTCTTATATCGGTTAGAAAAGTGAAGGTTGATCACTTTATAAGTACAAGGGTCCATAAACCAATTGCTTTAAAGTTTTAGATAAAAGTATGGTGTCTCAATTACTTGTACGGTCGCTCTTGCTGAATGTGGGAACCAGGTCCTAGGAAGTACTACATTTTTTGTGTGTTAACTCTCTCATTTTCAAAGGGGTCCTATTAGTCTGGAGTTCGGATGTGAGGTAAGTATAGTCTCACCAAAAATTGTTCCACCTAAGAATCGAACTCGGGTTCTTCCAAATGATTCGTCATTTAGTGGAGTTCATTAAGCTTAATTACTTGATTGATTAGTAAATTTTTATGGCCAGAAGCAACTTAACTCCATTGATGCTGGCTCAATTAGTTGTTAGCCCGCTAAAATCTCTCCAAAGCAATATATTAATTAAAAATAAAAACAATTGTCGGTTCAATCGGTTGAACGTAGTTGGTTAATTTGTCGATTGGTTTTATAGAGTTTGGTTGAACCGATTAAACCATAATAAGTTAATCATATCTTTATTTTTTTACGGCTTTTTTATTTTATTTCATGTACTTCCTATGATCTCAAATACAAACAAATATTCATTTAAAAGCTCGTTGAATAACTGATGTTTATGGTCTATGTTATAGACTAGATACATTAACTATTTAATAAATACTCCCTTTGTCCTAAAATAATTGACCTTGTTTGATCATGTGCACTATTCATATAACATACTTTCACCAAATGATACCATATAAAATGTTGTTTGATTTGTCTAAATGAATATTTTATAATATTTAATAATAGTTAATTAAAAAAATTTAAATTATGCATTGACATGTGTAAAACAGTCAACTAGATTAATTATTTTGGGACGGATGGAATATGAAAAATGAATCTTTACTTATTTTTAAAACTAGATAAATTATGTTATTGTTGTTGCTGATAAGAGATTAGTTGGCTGGTTGAAGATTTGCAGCTATTTTATGCGGTTCTGTTTCAAAAACTCGAAATGGAATCTAATTGTTAACCCGAAAGGGTCTATTTGATTGCAACGTATTAGACTCATCTCATGATCTGAGTTCTAACGCGTCTGATTGAAACTATTGTGGTTGGTAGTCTGACCTCTTCGCTTCTCTGATGCTGCAAAATTGTTGAGGTCTGCATGATTCAAGGTGTCATGTTTGCCTCCACTTTGGTACCGGATACTCATCTGCCTTAGTCTTTGTGACTGTTCAAACTGTTAATGCTCGAAAGAGCTTTTATGCTTGTTGCTTTGTTCAAGGAATTGTTTGCGCATGGATTTTGTTACCGTATTGACAGTCGATCCATACAAATCCTGAACTGTTCTTTGCAATTGTTCACTCTTCATCTTTTTTATAATCTGGTTTCGCGCCCATACACAGGGTTGCTGAATTGCGGTCGTGATGAGTGAGTATTTGTGGTCTGATTTACCACAATATATTTCAGTTTGGGTTGTACCTGATCTAATGTTCCTTGGTCTTTGTATCTCGTTTTTAAAAAATATAAAAAGAACAGATACAGTATGTGATTTGATTTAATTTAGCCATACCATAACCCAGAAGTTTCACTATTAATTTCTGATCCGATTTTAAAAGATTACTTCAAAGAAAGTAACATCAAGAGATTTTACTGCATTCACGAAGCTTTTGAATCATCGCACATGAAGTGTTCAAGTCTATGTTTCTTAACCTACTTGTGCCGACCTCATTGGCAATCACTCTAAGTACTACTTAACTCATTGATTGAAACTAATTAAATTAGAATTTGTCTTGTTCAAAAAAAATTAAATTAGAATTTGTGTTTATATAATTGTTTGATCTATTATTTTTTTGGGGTGATATGGTGTGTCTTTAAACATGATATTGTACGATCAAACGATTTAATGATAGAATATCATAACACATAGAGTTTGATTAATATAATTGATCACAATTAACTTTTAATGAATAGACTATGATTGTTTTCATTTTAGTTTTTTTCTTCTTCTGGTTACTTATTTAAAATACCCCATGTTTTTCTTCTTCCCTCTTCTTCTCTTCTTTCGGTGTCTGGTCTCAAACCGAGTTCCTCCAGGTTAAAGAAAATTTCTCTCAACGAAATGACTTTTCGGGAGACAAGCTCTTTTTAGCTTGAGAGAGAGTAAACTATAATTGTTATCACGATAAACATAAACTTATTTATGATGGAATATACTATCATATCATAATATGATTTACATAATTGATCACAATTAATTAAGAAATAGATTATGATTTTTGTTGCGCAAAAAAAACTCGAATGTTCAAAACAAAAATTAATCCAATTGATAAGAAGTTGACTCATATCTCACAAAGATGTAAACTCAACTCTTGTTATCAACGTAAGTAAATCGGTGATGATAATATGTAAATACTTTTGTTGTTGCTCTTTATGTTTTGAAATATGTTATGACTTTAGTGAACCTTAGAATCCAACTGTTAACCAAACGTTACAAAAACGATGATGTGGTAGAATGATTAAATCGAAAACCTTTACAAACTTAAATGACTTACATATGACCAAAATAACTTAAAAAACTAATCTGTTACAAACCTCTAACTTAAAATACGTGACTAAAATAACTTAAAAACTAATTTGTTACAAACCTCAAATTTAAAAGACCATCTAATTTAACCTATAAAAAAAAGTTAAGATTCAAAGTATCAAAAATATTTCACAGATCAACAACTATCTAAAAAGACTTTAATCCCCACAAAGGGTCATTTTCTTCTTTAAGAGAGAAAGAAGATTGGAGAGCAAACTCTGACTAGGAAGGTGAGAAGGCAGGTCGTGATCACCGTGTGCCTTAAACCACACTTCTTTAATTCCTGACCAAGTTAGATGGTCCAGCCAAGAAACTCTGCATTTCATTTTTTTCATAATTGGTTTGAATTTATTCATGAATTTTACTGTAGATGAAAACAAAATAAAGGGGGAACAAATAAGGATATATTTTCTCTTTATGAGTTGACTTTTTATCAAATTTGCTTTAAATATAGAAACTTACTTCAGGGTAACTTTGTAACTTACTGATTTCACTTTATTTAATTTTATTGTTCTCGGTATACCCTTCAATAGAACAAATTCTCATATAAAAATTAAGGGTCTTTTTTACGAGTGCCCTAATAAAGACTTTTAAGTCTGTTAATCATAATATACATAAGAAGTCATATTTTAAGTCGACTCCATAATTAAGTTAACAACTCAATATTTCTTAAGTAGGGTAATGTTAAGTCGGATGTGAGAGCGACTTATAAGAAGTTATTTTTACTAGAATTAAAGTAATTCTGCACTATTGTTGGTTCAACAAGGTAATACATTTTATGATATGCGTACTATTTATTCTCGAAGTGATGCACCGACACAGCAAAGAAATAGTCGAGAGTATTCAAATGTTAATATTTATAATGATAGTATACATCTCAATGTTGCTCATGACTTTGAAAATATTAATTTGAAGAATTTGAAAGATAAAACCGATAGTGAAGAACCTTTTATAGAGGAGGCCTCTATGGGAAAAAGAAAGATATGTCGCACGGAGGAAGTACAATTACATGGTACACGTTCAAGTAGATGGTCTATGTAATTTGAGAAATTTTTTATTTTTATTTTACCGAGTTAGGTTTATGTCCCCATTTTATTTTATTTTTGTTATAATTTTACCAAGTTAGGTTTATGTTCCCCAGTTTTTTTTTTTATTTTGATTTTCATAATAAATTTTTAGCTATATAAAACAAAAGGTAATCCTGCACTATTATTCATGTTGTTTATTCAAATGTGTGCACCTTAAGAGAAAAAATACAAGAAAGTAGAGCAAAGCTTCTCCGTAAGCTAGAAGCAGCTAATTAATTGCTTCTATAATTATATAGAGGTTGATTTAAATTGATACATATTGCAACTTAGAAGACTAATTATGTATTGTTTTTCTCTATATTGATATGTTATGTACTTGTTGACATATATACTCATATATGACTATTTATTTGTCAAGAAATGTATGACTAATTAATCCATCTATTAAGATAGTAGGTTTGTAAATAAGATTTTAAAAAATTTAATATAAAAAAGTTCAATACTTATGCTATTATTTTATCATCAAAACCGTACGATTTTTTTTTTTTAAAATGAAAAATCATAAGAATTATATATGATATGTTTGGACGTATTTCAAGATATTTTTACTATAATTTATAATTTTTATCATATTTATAACGATGATCTAAGACTTTCAATACTAAACAAAAATACAAAATTAAATATGTTCATATACTTATATGCTTATGTTAAATGAGTCATTTTTTTCCTTAAAAAAATAGTCAATTTTTTTAATTTTTTATATATAACAGTTCAAATTAAAATAACGAACCATAAAATTGTACCCTTTAGTAACCAAAAAAAGAACCGTAAAATTGTCTTTACCAGACTAGAGTTTAATTATATGCATTGCAATAAATTATAACACTATAATATTTTTCCTCTCAAAAAAATAAAACACTATAATATTTTTGTAAAAACCATTGAAGTTATAACACTAGAGCTTAATAGGAAAAAAAAACACTAAAGAATAGAAAAAAAAATCTCAAGTTCATTCGTGTGTTCTCTGCCACAAGAGAAGTTTCAAGCAATATCAAGTATGAAAAAACTATAATATTTCACTTCATTTTCAATTTTTATTTTTCGGAACTCAATAGATTGCAATTATTTCCTATTTGTTTCGTTGAAGTCATGTGGCCGGTACAATTTTTTTCAGTTTCATTATTTATAGTATTTCTATGCAAAAACCGTTGAATTTTAATTGTGAGTGGTTCATCATATATGAATGAGTAAAATGTTGGATATATAAAAGAGGTTATCCATATACCTAATGTCTTAATAAGGAATTTGAATGGAAATGTGATGTCTCTCTTTTATGGTCGTGGCACATTGACCCATTGTTGCTTCCGGTGCTCTTTTGGTCTCTCCAACAAGTGATATAAGAGCTTTGTTTCGGCTTAGTGGTGGAGCGTGAATGAAATCTTGGCGTTTGGATAAGTATATAAGGTGGAAGCTCTCACTTGAGGGAAAACTTGTTTGGTTTCATGTGTTATTAATTATTCCTACATTGTTCATGAACGGTAAAATGTTGGATTTATAAAAGAAATGATTCCATTTATCTAATGACTGATTTTAGGAGAATATCCATCTCTTATGGTTCTTAAACATTGAACCGTTTGCTCCCGACATCATTGTTCAAGGACAAGACCAAAGTTTCTCCTTCCAGTTTCAATGATGAATCAACATTAATATCCTAATTATATTATCTTCTGGATCCAATATATACCGAATGATTGAGTCATTAATTAGCCTCATGTTGTTACAAATGATTAGAGTCATGTTCATAATTTTTAGACATGCATGCATGGCTACTGAATATCATTTGGAATTCAAGAACATATATAAATCCTCTCCATTTAATCTCTTCTTCATTTCTTCCATTTGATGGTGGGACCCATTTAACGATAGGATCCACCATATGTTTTCTGTGTGTATCTCTTTTCTAATTGCAATCTGCATTTATTACAACAAATGAAGAGGATTTCAACCTATATATTAGATAATTGGCATATTCTATAATAAATATATGAGCCAATGTGTCTTGTAAATAATAAATACTTCAACTAAAATTAAAGAACAAAAAAAAAAACAGTTCTCATCATATTTTGGTACTATTAATGTCAATTATCTATTTGTCTCTTTTCTTTTACTACACTTTTTGTGTGTATACAAGTTCTCATCATTTTTTGGTACTATTAATGTACTATGAACTCTTTAAAGTCCAAACTCTTTGCTTGTAGGTGCCCATCATCATTATTTCTTTTATTATCATAATCATGATGCATGGGAAGAAACATATGTGTAGAGCAAGAAGTTAATATAATATGACAATTTTATGATACATAAATAAGATAAGTCTTACATTATGTACATGTTTATTTTCGCTATTGAATCAATAAGTCTATCTTACTATTAGATCAAAGCATGATGTGATTTAGTGGTTTAATGGTGAAAAATAAATTTATGTATTGTGAAAGAATAGTTTATTTATACACATTAGACAAAACCATATAATATTTCATACGTCCTTGTTTAGAAGATTCTCTAACACTTTTCATGCATAACAATTAAGAGAAGGGTAATGTTTTGTGAATACTTCCATCTTTTCATCCTCTCTCCATGCTTTGTTTCTTAGAGGATGTAAATGTGGGTTCTATCCAAGGTGTCAAATAAATGGATGGAAGTGTCCACCAAACATTACTCTTAAGAAAATTTAATTATATGATTAACATGTATAATTTGTGTATATATTTTTTGTTACTAAAAAAACTAATAATTTTCCTTAAAAAAAACTAATAATTTGTGTATATATTTATTATTAAATTATTCTTTATGTACAAATATATTTAATATTAACATTTCATATTTCAAGAAAAGTTGATAATACTAATAATGAATTAATGCATTTTCTCCTCAAAAAACAAATAATGAATGTATTTGGACCGGTATGAAAGTCCATACCATGTGGATTCTCCTATACATTGACTATTCAACATGAACAACTCAACTCGATCATCTAGATCACGTGAGCTCCACCTGCTTAGCCCAGTTCGATCATTCAGGTCACGCGAGCTCCATTGTCAACATCGCTAACTCTCTCTTAAGTCGTTGTCCAAACAACGTTGTGGTCCTCCTCTTGAAAGTATCTCATAACGTGCCACACGTCATGCACAGACAAGTGACGTGAGATGTGTACCCTTGATTGTTCAGGTCACGTGAGCTCCATTATCAACATCACTAGCTCTCTCTTAAGTCGTTGTCCAAACAACGCGTGGTCCTCCTCTTAAAAGTATCTCATAATGTGCCACAGGTCCTGCACGGACAAGTGACGTGAGATGTGTACCCTTGAGTCCACGTGCCTTATATGAACGAGTAGTGTAAAGAAACATGATCAACTCCACGCGTCTGGTACAAATGAGCCATATGGACGTCAAAGGGTTAATGGACCTGGACATGCAAAGAGAGACTCATTAGGTCAAGAAAGTGAGACCTATTAAAAGGAGACACCTAGAGAGCAGTGAGGGGAGGGAATTCATTTATCTCAATCAATGTATTTTCATCGAAGTCTTATTCATAGTGCACTTAAAATTCCACCTAGGATATTTCACTCACCTGTTTTAATTAACTTATATGTTTACATACATGAACAATATTTTAAAATTAATAATAAATGTATCTAAAAATGCAGAAGTGTATTATATTAACAGAATAAACAAATTTTTTAGTTTTATAATTAGAGACCCATAGAGTAAGACATAATTGAATCCATGCTAGTAGATCAACCGACAATATAGCTAATATATAGTATATTAAATGGCTATGTTCATTGTGAACAAATTAGAAATGTTAGCTAGGTTGTGTAGTATTCCCCAACTGCATGCATGTTTCTGGTTATATATAACGTAATAATATATGCATGAAAATGTTTCAAACGTACAAATTAAAGCACAATTTGTTGTCAAGAGCTATAACAGCTACTCCACAACTACCTTTTTATGTTGCACTTTAAACTGCAAGGTTGTAATACATCTGTGAGTGAAGTCGACCAATTAATTAATTGGTTGAATTGAATCACTAAGTCTAAAAACTATCCTTCAAAAAAAAAGTCTAAAAACTAGGTTTTTGTAAAAGAACATTTTATGATAAATTGTAAAATATTGTTATTTACCTTATGTTCATTATTTTATTGAGATGAGATAAATTCTTGAACTTTATATACCTGCTAAAAACAAATTCTTATTTATTGGACATATAAATATAAAAATATAAAGTAAATGTCTTCTAAGTTTCACTAGAAATTAAGTAAGTTTTTTTTTCCTCTTTGAATAATTATGTAATTATATTAGAGTATTATTTTTTCCATCCTGTGAGCATACTCAGTTGGTACGACAATGCATTGTTATATGTAGGGGTCGGAGTTCGAACCCCAGACACCCCACTTATTCACCTTATAAAGTGAATTCCAGCCACTAGGTTACCTGACATAAAAAAAGAGTATTACTTTTTCCACCATATGCCTTACTAGTGCGCCCTGTAATTTTTCCAAAAATGCCCTTGAGCAATCCGGATTTTAAAATCTGGACTGGTGTTTTCCTTTGTAATAGGGTGAAAAAATGAGTTTTTCACCAATTCGGATTTTGTAATCCGAAAAAATCCGAAAATCTCAAAAAATTGGGCACGCTATTTGATTTTTTCGGATTATAGAATCCGAACACCCTCTAAACACCATTTTTTCATGGTGCTGTCCAGATTACGTAATCCGGACAGCACCAGCACCAATTCTGAACATATTTATAACATAGATAGTCATTTTAAGGATAATATTAATCTTCTTAGCTTTCATCCTTGTATTTTTATGATCAAGACTCCCTTAAAAGGGACTTCTTACGGGACTCCGCCCTGAAAATCCAAAATTCCATTGTTTAGACCCTTTTTTCCATGGTGCTGATGTAGTTCGGATTACATAATTTGGACAGCACCAACACCAATTCTAAACATGTTTGTAGCATGGATAGCCATTTTAAGGACAATATTAATCTTCCTAACTCTCATCCTTGTGTTTTTTTGATTTTATTTGACATGAATATACCCTATTTTTGGTTGTTTTTAAAAGCAAAATTCAAAATTGCTGAAATGGATAGCCATTTTTAGGACAATTATGATTGCTGATTATACATAAGCATAGTCCGGATTATGAAATTGGAACTCTTCCGGATTATGAGATCCGGACTGCAAAGGGGCATTTTTGGAAAAATTACAGGGCGCGCTAGTAAGGTATAGGGTGGGAAAAGTAATACTCATTATATAAAAAGATGGGCTTAAAAGGGCTTCAAGCATGAGCCCGTGCACAAGATGTGATGGACCAAATTAGGCCTAGCAGAATTTAATAAGAAAACTACTTTTAAAACCCCACTTTATGTTTCTAATTAAATTCCCCCAAATCATTTTTTTACACGTTTTTTGAAAATTTGTTATCATTGCTTTGTAAATTTTTAGATTCATTATGACTTTTAGATATTCTTCATCAGGGTTTAATCTCCATTTCTTAACTCCTCCATTTTTTTAACCCTACCCAACCTTGAGAATCAAAACATTTGTTATCATCATTTGAAAGGACCGTCATCCGAAAAAACAAACATAAAGTGCTAAAACAAAACTATGCAAATTAATATAAATATTTTGAAACTTAAGAACTTTTGAGTTTTCTAGCTTGATGAAATATATTATATCCATCAAGCTTATGATAAGTTATGATTACTGACGAATTTTGATTATTCAAGGTTATTGGATTTCAATTTTCTCTTCTTGGTTCCCTTACCAAATATATCAAAATTCTGAAAATTGAGCACCACTTCTAACAAAATATTACAAAACTACTAACGTTTTCCATTTTTTTTTTAAAGTAAAGGCTTGATTGTTTTTGTTTTGTTTTTTTAGTTGTCAAAAATTAATTTTAAATCAATTTACAGAAACTGTTTTTAGGAAGAAACATTGAAAAATTGTGTTTGGTACCTATTTTAAATAACTGTTTCAGAGATGAGAATATGAGCACAGTTTTTGAACAAAAACTCTTTCGAATTAAATACGAGTTTTTTGTTTTTAACTAAGCAATTGAGCTCAAGTGATTAATAAATTTCTCTAAGGATAAATTGTTCGAAGAACCAAGTTCGATCTTTATGGAACAACTTTTGACTAGATTATCCTTACTTCGCGAACAAACTCCAGATTACTAAGGTCCCCTTCCCTAAGGAAGGTTAACGCCAAAAATTAAAATAAAATAGGAGTTTTTAAAAACAATTCAAATATGCCCTAAAACTTTCATTTGGAATTGCATATAGCAATAGCGTTTTCTCAATGGTAAGTTTAGGGGATTAGCAATCCAAATAACAAAATACTAGCTTTTTTTTGTTTGTATTTAACATCTAGATTAAGGAATGTCATTTATTTTACAAGTCCAAATTGCAATAATGTAGAAAATAAGTAACTTTTACGGAACATTTCCTCCAAAACCTTCATACATACTACTCAACATTAGCTAAGAATGATCCAAGAGGTAAATAACATAAAAAGTAATTCAATATTTGTCTCCTTATCAATAAAAATCCACCTTATGTATGCAACAAGACCATCAAAATAAATTAATCTAAAGATGATAGTTACTTTGTCTCTATTCATGATTATGAAAAACAAAATTCTATACCATATAAGTGTATTTAATTATAAAGGGTAACAAATAGAAGTTTTAGGAGCAAGTAACAAAATGAAGTAGAATATAACAATACAAATACAAATTTATACAATCTTTAGCACAAAATTAGGCTGATGGTTAGCTAAAACTTTCACCACCTACTTGTGACAGTTACCTAATCCCTATAGGTTTACATACAATTTTAGTGCATCATAGCAACAGCCTCTTGCACAAGAGGCTGTGTAACATGCACAAAATGCTCAGCTTCCCTCTCCACTTGCTCCCAACATTTATTGGCACTTTTCCCTTCTTTCATCTTCTTCACAAATGCCACAAACTTTCTCCAATTATCAGGTTGAAACAAATCTTGGTTCATCCTAAGGTATGTAAATGCACACATCTCTGTCTCATCCGAGTTACCCTCGATATTCAACGCAGACGCCTTTAATATCTGTTCGTGTGCATGTTCATCGTACCGAGGCAATGCATTTTCACCGGCTAGATGAACCTGTGCCTTCTGTGTAGCTAAAGCCACTTGATTCACGAGCTTCTCGGGTGCACATTGTGCATCCTGAGGCTGCTCGTGATCACGCATCTCAATACACGTGAAATTGAAAATAGCACTGTGTCTTGCCAACATTTGAGCAATTGGAAGGTAGCCATCGCGGTTACGAGTGTTGTAGTATCCTGCTGTTAACTCTGGAGCATGAGATCTTGTACCGTAGTGCCAATGAATACCAGCAACTTTCACTGATATCTTAACACCAGTGTTATCGAAGATTGATTTTGCTGATGTGAGAATCCTCTCACCATGGTTCAATAGCATCTGAGAGTACCATGTGAGGAAAAATTCACCGTATTCGCTGTCCCAGCCTCCACCTTCTTTGCGGAAAAAGTTAGTGTCTTCTGGCCAGTTGTTGTACTCGCCTGCATCGGTAGGTCCTGTGCTTCCCCATTCTGACTTATTTGCAGCATCAGCTGCAGCTTGTAAGCTACTCAACATATACTGCATTTGAAATAAAAATAAGAATATGAGAAACACAAAGCAAAGTAGCACTTCGAAACAACTAAAAATAAAAGAGCTCAAAAGGGTGAGGGAGAAAAATACAGATGTATAAATATACCTTATCATAGCATTGGAAAGCACCAATTCCTGGGAATTTCCATGTTCCATTTTGCTCTGGGTATGATGGATAACGTAGTTCACCAGCTGGTCCCATTCCAACTTGGATTTCCTGAATTGTGATAGTGATAGAAGATCAAGTAAGGAACAATACATAGTATAACAAACAGCACCATGATATAAAAAACATATAGTGCATGTTGACTTCAACATTGATTCTAACTTGAAGTTAGGATTCGTAGCTTCTGACACTAGATGTGATGTAAGTCCATGTTAAGAATAACGAGTTTAACAAAATCACAATGGCAAAGTAATTTCGTTGAAAGTCAAAAATATAGCTTTTGTCAAAATCTTGATGCTAAATTCATCGTCATTTCAAACATGCAGTAATTCACTATTAACCAAATTGTTCTCACATATTTCATTTTCTAAAGAAAATACAAAACTCGGAAACTTTACTTTGTTTTCAATTTCAAAATTTGCATGTTAATAAACAGTAAAAACAACATATAATAGTAAAAATGAACTGGAGAAAATATTTACCACGATGGTATCACCAAGGAGGTGCTTGAAATTGTCTCTAAAAGCACGCATAAAATCAGAATAACATTGAACTGGACTTCTGCCTTTGAGTACTGGCAAAGTATCACATCCAAGTGACAAATATTCAAAGTTTCTTCTTCCCCATTGATCAGTATATGCAAGATCAGGATCTTTCTCCATCTCTTCTACAGCCCATTTAGGCAACGGAATACTGCCACACATAACAAAAATTTATAAGCTCATAAACAATACAAGACATCAATAATTTACACATGTAATTACAAAGAGATAGATAGATATATGAACAAAAAACTCAAATGTATTAGGCGCTAAGAAGTGGAGTATTGCGGATTCAAACACACTAGGTGCTAAGAGAAGTAGAATATTACATGTTCGAACTAGGTCCTAATATATCAAATGTATCTGCATTCTTTTTCTATCTAGGCGCTAAGATGTAGTTAAAGGAGACCAATGCAAAGTTATTATAAACATAGGCTAAACTACACCAGAAATCCTTTAAGTTTGAGGTTTGTAACAGATACGCTAAAAAATGGTTAGATTGTTGTAAAATACGCTCAGAGACGGTTAAACTATTATAATCTCGAAGTACTAAGTTCAACTATGCTCAGAGACATAATCTCAAGGTTCTAAGTTAAAAAACGCGGTTAGACTATTGTAAAATAATAATTAATGTTACTTGGTTGATAAAAGTCAAACTACACAAATCACAAAACAAGTTGACATATTGGGTCCACAAATCTCAACGTAGTCAGTCTAATTTTGTGGCGATGTTGATGTGATTCATGTGAATTGGTTTTGGTCCACCCTTACGTAAAGGGCCTACTTTTCCATCACGAAACCAAACTCCTTCACTACATACCACAAATAAAAGTAGACTCATTGCATACTTTACACGCCTCTTTTTTCTTCTTTTGATAAAATTAACACGTTTCTTTAACAATAATTCAGACAATTTTTTACACAAATGGCGACTTCTATTTTTTAAAATAAATAGACGAAATAACAAATAACATTTAAACTCATTAACACATACAAGTGAAGGGGTCAGAGTTTGAACTCCAATCACATTGTTTGGCCTAACAATTTCAACATTTTGTCAGTTGAACTCAGACTCATAGACACACAAATAGCAACTTTATAAAACTAATTTGAATTTTGATATACATAATGTAAATATGGTTTTTGAAAATATTGGAAACAATTTTATCACTAGTGTAAAAAGAATGCCAACATACTACAATGAAGAAAAAACGTGAAATGAAATATAAATAACATTCATAATAATCTTTCAAAATACAGCAATTTTCAAGATTCAATTCCAAGTTTCAACTACTTTTTCCTAGTGGTCTTTTCCCTCCTAAAGAAAAGCAAAACCAAGTTTAGAAGCAATATGAGGAGAAAAAAAATACAAAGTCCAACCCCAAAACACATGCAAGCTCATCTTCACACAAAACCACACACTTTTAAATTCATTTTTAGACTTAAACTCAAATCAGATTCGACTAATGTATGATAAACTATATTAGCATAACATAGAATTATTTTTTTTGAAAAGGACATAGAATTATTTTTCGATAAAAGCATATCAAAGAATTATTAAAATCATCATCAAAGGCCGTGTAATAATAGCCGTATATTCCATTCAAGAAGTTGCTTGCTACAACTATAATCAAGTTTGAGATATCTCAAGAACTAAAAAACAAACGGGTTACATTGGGGTGCCAAATTGGTACTAAATTTTCTCCCATTTCGTTTCATGAGAGATGCTAAGAACAATATTTTCTAAAACTCTTTAACACTAACTTATTAGAAAAAATCGATGTGACCTCTTTATGTGAGACCCATTTTAAAATATAAACCCATATAAATTTCACCCGATCATTTTATGTGAAACCCATTTTTTATATATATAACCTATGTAAATTTCACCAAATAAAAAAAAACATTAAAAAAAGAGCGAAAACATCATAATACATTTTTTGTTTTTGTTTTCAAGTTTTTCCAAAATTGATTCTAGAAATTGTAAATTGATCTTATATAGTTGGCTAACTCTAGAGGTTGTACTAGATAAATTCTTATCATATTTGGCTAATTTTAGAGGTTTGAGTAAATAAATTCTTATCAATGTAGAACCAAACATAATCAAGCTCTAAAATTAAATTCTAAACATTTAGTTTTGAATTCTTAATTAGGATTTTGTAAAAGCAAAATTTTAATTTAATAATCAAAATGGGGGTAAAACTTTTTACATGGTCCACAAATCATAATCACGATTTAAATTAATGCCTTAAATCAAATTTGTGTGATTTTATAAGCTTTTATTGCAAAAGTCAAACAACAATTTTATAAGTAATTATGATTAAAAATAATAAATTAATGCCTTAAAATTAAAAATAATAATTCAAATAAATATACATTAATTAGTACTAAAAACAAAATTTATACAAAAATTATCAAAGTACAAATTTCCTAAAAAAAATTATCACATTGTAGTCACAAAACATATAAAGTGGACTATTATTTTTTATTTTTTTTTAGGAAATAAGGTGGACTATGTTATATTTAATTCTAAGATATTTTCATCATAAAATAGCAATTTTTTTTTAGGAAATAAGGTGGACTATGTTATATTTAATTCTAAGATATTTTCATCATAAAATAGCAATTTGTTTTTAGGAAATAAGGTGGACTATGTTATATTTAATTCTAAGATATTTTCATCATAAAATAGCAATTTGTTTTTAGGAAATAAGGTGGACTATGTTATATTTAATTCTAAGATATTTTCATCATAAAATAGCAATTTGTTTTTAGGAAATAAGGTGGACTATGTTATATTTAATTCTAAGATATTTTCATCATAAA